>SDBV01000678.1_pt1 | contig 49249 bp, 45 predicted proteins | sample 2277081 | NCBI WGS metagenome assembly SDBV01 (sample SAMN10402039, study PRJNA504765) | marine sediment metagenome | isolation source: marine sediment core GS10_PC15, 223 cmbsf | place: Arctic Ocean: Southern Knipovich Ridge | collected 2010
TAAAGGCTTGCTTTCCTCGATAAAATGCGGTATTTTTCTCCTTATATTCAGGCATAATTTATACGCTTATTTTGATTGTATATACCTCAATATAAGCATTTTATGCCTGTTTTTTATGCTTTTTTATGAATTTTTCGGGTTAAGATTGTACTTGGGATTCCGGTATTGATCGATACCCACCGTGACCAGAAACAACCTGGGATTGGCATCGGTCTTCCCTTTATACTCAACCACAAGTTTTTTTTTCTCTGAATCAATACCGCTTTTTGAAGTTGCAACCGCGTAAAAGAAATTTTTCTCTCCAAAGGTGTTGGTGAGGCCGGCTTCGAACGTTACGGTGCTCTGAGGGCTCTCTTCCAGTCCAACAAGTTTGTTATTTTGGAATAATTTCAATTGGGCAACATTGGAAAGATTCTCTGTAACGGACACCGTGATGCTGACCAACTTCTGATTGCTTGATAATTCCGGAGTTTCTTCCTGAGAAACAGTTGTATTGTTGAATGCGGCAATCTGTATTACCGGTAATCCTTCTAACTCGCTGTCAAGGTCAAATTCTGCAATATCCACATTTTCTGTACAAGTTCTGGCAGAAGATTGGGGGTAAATCCCCTCGCGAAGGTGCTCTCCAGCGAAGTTTTTTTCGAGGATGTACGCGAAGTCCAGTATAATTTTTCTGACGACCGGGAAGTCCCGTCGAATCTGCCATCTCGCGAAACAACAGTAAAATCGCCATCGCCATCTGTAAATATGTATCCAACAATTTTATTCTGGCTGATACTATAAATCTGGTTGATATTATCACCGTAAGCATTCACCAACGCTTTATCAGGACTTATTTTAAATACTGCCTGCGCCATGTAATCCTTGGCAAAGCCCAATTTGGATGAACTTCGTTAAAATAAAATGTAAAAGTTTCAACGTTCGTTAAATGTCCACTGCGCTAACAATTGTGTGTTGGGATCCACCACCACCTTTTCTGGTCTTTTTTCCACAATGAAAATAGCGGCTACCGAATTGGATCTCATTTCTACGGTAAATATCCGGGGAACATCCTCGCCTTCCACAAACACGCCAATAGATACAGGAATTGCAAAATCGAACCCATCATTTTGCGCAAATTTCAACTCAATTTCCAGTCCTTTCTTTTCTTCGTTGTATTTCCAAAATCCTTCCAGTACCACGTTTCCTCCCTGGTATAGCCACTGATGAAAGAACGGTCCCAGGGACTTGTTGTGAAATGATTCCATTTCTCTCCGGAATTCAGTGGTGGAAGTTGTGCCATTCATATATTTCTTATAATAACTTTGTATTCCCTTTTGAAAATTCTCATCGCCCATTTCCCGGCGCAACATATGCAGGATCCATGCCCCCTTTTGATAAGTGTTTCCGGTGGTCACTTTCGACATATCCTCCAGGTTATCGTGTACAATCCGGTAGGATTTATTTTTTTCATAGAAAGAAAACACCCTGTCACGAGCGCTCTTGAGGCCATCTACGAATGCATCACGCCCGTATGCATGCTCGATATAAAGCAAAGTAAAATATGTAGCAAATCCTTCGCTTAACCATACGTCGTCCCAGTCGTATTCGGTTACTGCGTTACCAAACCATTGATGTGCCACTTCATGGATAATTACGTTTCTCCATCGAATGTCCCGATTTCCTGTAACCGATTTGTCGCCATACAAAATGGCAGATGCTGCTTCCATACCACCTCCTACACTGTTGGACTGGATATTGGCGAGCTTTTCATAAACAAAAGGCCCAATATAGTCCGAGTAAAATGCGAGGACCTTTTTAGTAGGTACGGCAAAATCATAGAACCCTGCTTCACGGTCCTGATGATATACCCATGTTTGGATTGATTTCCCCTGGAATTGATCCACATGCTGAATGGCAAATTCTGCCACACCCAATACATATAGCCAGCAGGATATGGGTATGGATTGTTTCCAATGGGTCAGTGTTAGACCATTTCCAATGGAAGATTCTTCCAGTTTCAATCCGTTAGAAACCACCTGGTATCGTTCCGGTGCTGTTACTATAAACTCTGAAGTGGCCTTATCGTACGGATGGTCAACCGTAGGTAGCCAGTTTCTGGCCCTGTCAGGCCAGTTGTCGCTGAAAAATGTCCGGTCACCGTATTTGTTCTTTGCAATATGTAATCCGGCAGCCGGGATACCCCGGTAGTCGATTTCTATTAAGATTGTTTGCCCGGAAGTGGATGGCTCAGGTAAATCAATCCATAACACGTCGTTACTATGGGAATATGCTAAATCTATACCTCCGGAATAAATTCGGCCAACAGTCATACCTTTTCCGTTTAAGGCTTCCGAACGGTTGATTAGATCGAGTCTTACTTTTTCAACTCCTGCTGAAATAAAGCGAAAAATAATCCTGGCGTTCGCGATGATTTCATCTGTTTCATCAGACAAGGCAATGGTAAAAGTATAATGTTGAACATCAATATTGTTGTTTTTAGGATAATTATCACCGAAACATATCGACCGTGTCAATAGGAGGATAATCAAATACTTTCCAATTCTCATTTTCTTTCAATTACATACAATTAATAAATAACGATTCTAGTCATCATCACCGGCCCCCCTGGCCACCGGGAGCCTTATCAGCAATTATTTCCTTATTACTTGGCCTTTTTTTAGGGATAACCAAGTCTTGAAGTTATTAAAATTTATGAGAAATCACCAAAATCAATACATATCCTCCCTTTCGTCCCATTATTCATAAACCTCCGCTTCTTAACCCCAAGGTATAACACCAATGGCAGTTTTGCCACTAAATGAAGAAACCTGTAATTATTTGTCTGATATCGGACATTCTGCTGTTTGAAAACGGACGAATTTATTTGGCAAAATACAAATACCTCCCAAATGGAAACTTTTGGACATTGGCAAGACGTTTGTAAGTGAAAAATGACTATCCTTTCTTTACAACTATGTTGAGATCCTATATCAAAATTGTTTTCAGAACATTTGCAAAACAACCCGTCACAAGCACAATAAATCTGTTGGGACTTACGCTTGGAGTAGCGTCCGGGATATTTGTGATACTGTATGCACTGGAGGAACTATCCTATGATAAATTTCACAAAAATGGGAGCAATCTGTACCGCGTTGTTTCTGAAATACGTGATTATAACTCCGATGAAATCATCGGGCATATTGAGACCAATGGCTGGCCGGTAGGAAACAAAATCAGTGAATTCCCGGAAGTAAAATCAATCCTTTATGCCCGCAATGGATCTTTTCTTGTGGTGGAAAGAGATGGACGCAAGTTCAATGAAAACCTTCATTTTGTCGGGCCATCTTTTTTTAAGATGTTCACTTTTCCATTGGTAGTAGGGGATCCGGCAACTTGTCTTGAAGCCCCTTATTCGGTTGTTGTTACTAAAAAAATGGCCGATAAATATTTTCCTGGACAAAGCGCACTGGGTCGGCATATCATCATGAACGATTCGCTTGAATTTGTGGTAACCGGGGTTGTGGGTAAAGTACCGGAGCAATCGCATATTCAGTTCGATATGCTCGTTTCATTTGCTACGTATGAACAACTCAACCCCGATTTTGCTTATGAGCACGGATGGGGTAATTATAATGCGAGGAACTATATTCTGTTGGATCCAAAAGCTGATCCGGCCGCCTTTGCAGAAAAGGTAGCTACACTTTATATGGATAATGTAGGGGATTGGATGAAAGGGTTGGGATGGAAAAGTTTTGTGAGGTTGGAACCATTGAAAGAGATATATCTTCATACGAAATTTGGGAACGGGTTGGGTTCTGTAGGTAGCCTGGATCGTATTTGGATGGTAGTAGCAATATGCATTTTTGTAATCTTGCTCGCTAGTGTAAATTTTATAAACCTTACCACTGCTCGCTCGATGAATCGTGCAAAAGAAACGGGCCTCAGGAAAGTAGTAGGTAGTACGCGGTGGGTGTTGATGAAACAATTCTTGCTTGAGTCTTTCATTACAGTGTTGCTTGCATTCGTTTTAGCAATGGTTCTCGTTTACGAGTTACTTCCATTCTTCAACCGGATTATGGGAAAGTCATATCAGTTTACTTCCCTGTTTCAGCCAGAAATGATTGGTGGAATATTAGGTCTTTTAATAGTGGTTTCGCTTATTTCAGGATATTATCCTGCGATGGTCCTATCGGGTTTTCAACCTGCACAGGTACTCAAAGGTAAAATGATGAATAGCCGGAAGGGGGTGAAGCTTAGAAAATCGCTGGTAATTTTTCAGTTTGTAATTTCCGCTACCCTTATTATCGGCACCCTTGCAGTTCGGCACCAGATGCAGTATATGAGTAAACGTGATCTGGGTTTCAACAAACAACAGGTATTGGTTATGAATGCGCGAACCGTACCACGAACTGTCATACAAAAAAGTGCCCGGGCAATTTTAAATGATCTGAACGGAATTTCTTATGTTCAAAAAGCAAGCTTTACAGGGGCTTTGCCTGGCAACCCCGGTTGGAGGGGACAGGTATGTTTTCCGGAAGGTATGCCTGATGGACAAAGTGTGACTGTGGAGTACGATCCTGTGGATGAGAATTATGTGGATCTGCTGGGATTGCAAATACTGGCAGGCCGTAATTTTGATCCGAATGTTCAAAGCGATTTGGATGGTGGCCTGCTGGTAAACGAAAGCGCTGTCATATCAATGGGTTGGGGCAGCCCTGAAAATGCCATTGGAAAAACGATAGGCTCACCCTCGGGCCACCCTGCAGGAACAGTTATTGGTGTAGTAAAAGATTATCATCAAATGGGGTTAAGAAACCAGATTGGACCGATTGTTCTCGACCACTATACTCCTGCAAATTCATTTTTCGCCATTCATTATAATGCCGGTGAAACGGCAGCGATGATCAAACAGATGCAGGAAATATGGAATTCCCGATTGGAGGCGTTTGAGTTTCAATATTTTTTTCTCGATGAGTCCTTTGAAAAGCAGTATGAAAAGGAAGCCCAATTGGCAGAGGTATTTGGATTGTTTACCGGGATTGCAATTTTTATAGCAATTATCGGATTCTTTGGTCTTACAACGTACTTGATCATTTCCCGACAAAAAGAATTCGGTATTCGCAAAGTTTTGGGTGCAGGCAATGATACCATCGCTTTGATGTTGTCGAAAGAGTACCTCTCCCTGATCATTGTTGCCAACCTGATCGCCATTCCCATCAGCTGGTGGGGAATTTCGAAATGGCTTGAGGGCTATGCTTACAGTGGTGGATTAAATGGTGCCATATTCCTGGAGGCCTTTTTCGGACTGATCGCGTTTACACTATTTGTCATTGGTTTCCAAACGTTACGTGCTGGAGCAACTAATCCGGCATCAGTACTTCGAAACGAGTAAGTTTATGAAAGTCCCATCCAGAATCTTTCAATCATAGACAAATTTCCAGGCACCACCCGGCTGCCTTTTCCATACAGTATGAAAGAAACCGGTGGATTCAATGGCATTATCCAATGAATCAAGAAAGCTATATGTGTATGGTCCATACGTATAGGCCAGGTCACCTGATGCAGCAACATCTATATATTGGGGTTCCCAGGCCAACTTTGCATTCCCTTTGGTTTGACCGGCATAGTATTTCCCAATATCATTCCTGCCCTTAATTATCTCTCCTCCTCTTTTAATCACAGCATTTACGGCGGCAAACTCCACGAAAGCCACTTTCAAACCTTTTTCGCCGGCCATCCGGGCAAAATCGCTCTCCGCATCAATTATTTCCTGTTTCAGGATATTCTCATCAGTTCCCTGCTTTGAAGTACAGGATAAAATAGATATTGAGATAAAAACTGTATTACCAATTTTTACAAGATGATTCATAATTTTCAATTATTCTTTGATTATATTTTTAAAGATAGTTTTGGTAACAAATAAAAAGAGTCTTTCATTTTGAAAGACTCTTTTGGTGAATTATTTTATTTCAGCTCCTAACCTCTAATCAGAAGATATTACTTGCCAAAACTGAACGGTAGGTTCCGAAACGACCCCCGCTTCGTCCCTTACTTTTTTCATATCAGGATTTTCAAGCATGGATTTAATGCCGTCAAGATCATCCGTAACAAACATAATATAAACCATGTTCCCATTTTCCGGATCCGTAGCCATCCCAGCCAGGGTTAATCCCGCTTCTTTTCTTCGATCTATATCATTATCGAAAGCCACTTTCCAGGAATCAAAGTCCTTCACTTCGTGGGCGATTCCTACCCTGTATTGTCCCGATGGATTGTCCGGGTTCATATATTTCATGTCATAATAAGTAAATACAGGCTCAGATGATACTCGCGCCTCTTTCATTGCATCTTTCATTTTATCGGATGCAAATGCTTCCTTCGCGTCAGAATGACTCGTGGTCAGCTCAAAAACAACAATTAAGTTGGGATCATCTACATCCTGATATACAGAAATACGACTTTTCGGATCGGATACCCGGTCGTACACTTCGCGCCAGGCTGCATAATCCTCTACACTCGACACAACACTCATTGCTGTTTCGCCACTATAGGGTGATTCTTCTTCAGCATCCATTTCTGAAGCAGTAGTTTCTGTAGATTCTTCTGACTCGGAATCTTCGTATTCCCCCGAACCCGATCCACAAGCAGTCATCAGGAGCATAGCAAAAAGTGCTGTAAATGTTAATAGTACGTTTGTTTTAATCATTTTCATGTTAATAATAGATTGGTTTAATTCACAAGGTAGTGAAAATTTTGTTTAATCTTAAAACATTTTTACACCATCAGCATACTTCGAATCTGACGAACATTTTTTGAGCTTAGTATTGGAGTGTCATTTTCTGACGCGTAGCCTAACCCCGATAACTGTTGCTTAGGGATTATCATGGTATAAACCCAACCATAAAAGGTATTTTATGGGTTTTGATGTATTGACAGGTCTGAGGTTATCGGGTAAATCCCTATGATGTGAAGAATTACGATCCGCACCCTACACATTCAACCTGGGAATCCGCGGGACGTACTCCTTCACGCTTCATTTTCAGATTGTGGATATTGTCCATGATTTCCATATCGGCGAACATATCCCCCGATTTTTGGCCTTCAAGGGCCGTGATCTGGTCATTAATTTCCTGAATTTCTGAAGAAGTCAAAGCCATAATATTGTTGGTTTAATGATCGATTTGTAAAAAAATGTTCAAACAAGCTTACGACATTTTGTGCAATATTGCACAAAATGGTATCAGAATATTAGTTTATTTTTTTAATTGAAATAATCAGCGGGCTGTTTCCGGGGACCTGTAATTGGTTCCCGAATGTTATTCTTTCACCTGTCATCACATTCGTACCTGTGCTTACATTTTCTAAAACCTCTGAGAACCGGGCAAGCCTGAGCCCCGTTTCCTGTTTGTTCTTGTTCAATACCACCATGACCATCTCCCCATCGCTAATTCTGAAATATACGTACATTCCGTTTTCAGGAGCAAAATGCAGGAGTTTCCCATTGTGGATAACCTCTGCAGTTTTTCGCCAGTTGAGAAGAGTGGTCATAAATGTCCGTGCCTCGATTTGCTGGTCAGATAATCCTGCATTAGAAAAAGCATTGATTTCGTCACCTTCCCATCCTCCCGGATAATCTCTACGGATTACACCGTTATCGCCAACGTTATTGGTAAAAAGCAGCTCAGTGCCATAATAAATTTGTGGTGTTCCACGTGCAGTGAGTACCTGCGCCATACCCATCTTAAACAATCCCAGGTCTTCACCAACCTGCGTAAAAAAACGATCCATGTCATGGTTATCTGCAAAAACAACCAGTTTGTCAGGATCGGCATAAATGAAATCATTAGCCTGCATATTATATAAAGCATCAAATCCGGAGGTTGTCAGACTGGCCTGCAAGGCACTTCGGAGTGGGAAGTCAATAAGGCTCGGCAAGCAGGAACTATAGCCGTCAGGATTTACCTTGCCTCGTTGCCAATAGGCTACAATGGCAGGATTTTCACTCCATTCCTCTCCTGTAACATTAAAATCAGGATATTCCGACATGACGGCACAAGTCCATTGAGACATAAAATCCTTATAGGCATAAGGGTAGGTATCCATCCTGATACCAGCCAGGTCAGCATATTCGATCCACCAGATGGCATTCTGGATGAGGTAGGTTGCCAGGAACGGATTGCGCTGGTTCATATCGGGCATTGTTTCTACAAACCACCCGTCCACCATCCGTTGGTAGTCGTATTCAGAACGGTGTGGGTCCTGGATAACAGGCTTCCGGTGATTGGTCTGAACAAATTTGTTGTCAAAATTGATCCAGTCTTTTGATGGAAGGTCTTTCATCCACCAGTGCTCCGAACCGCAATGGTTTACGATCATATCCATCACCATTTTGATCCCTTTTGCGGAAGCAGTGGCACTCAGTTTTTTGTAATCTTCGTTTGTACCAAACCGCGGATCTACTTTATAGAAATCGGTGGTTGAATACCCGTGATAAGAATACGTTTCCATGTTATTTTCAAGTACAGGATTCACCCAAACGGCAGTGTACCCGATTTCTGCGAGGTAATCAAGATGATCAGCAATACCCTTAATATCACCACCGTGACGGCCACCGGGAAGATTCCGGTTTACTTTTTCAAGCATATCGGGGTGATTGTCGTTGCCCGGATCTCCATTGGCAAACCGGTCGGGAGTAATGAGATACAGTACATCTGCATTTGTAAACCCCTGCCGCTCAGCTGAACCGGGTCGTCTTTCAGCGAGTGCGTAGGTAAAAACTACTACGTTATAGCTATTGGAATCTACTAACCTGATAATGAATTCACCAGCGGTAGTTTCAGGGGAAATAGTAAGGTCGACAAATAAATAATTATAATTATTCACCCTGTTGATTTTATCGACTGTAATATTTTTGTTATCTACCCGGACATCCAGATCACCAATGTTTTCACCATACAGCATTAATTGCAGCGATGTGTTTTTCATGCCGGTCCACCAGTTGGGAGGCTCTACTCTGGAAACGCTGCTATTTTGGGCAGTGAGCAAGAGGGGTGAAAATATATAAAATAGTAAAAGGAATGGATGTCGTTTTGATTTTTTCATTCCCAAAAATAGCTAAGTTTGACGAAGATATTTATGATTCTACCCCGGGATTGAAACTGCTATTCGTTGCCTCATTTCATCATTAACAGGGATGGATCTTCCTGTTTTGTAATCAAGCATTACTACTACAGAGTGGGCAGTAGCAACAATTTTGTGTTGTTGATGGCTGAAGATGTCATGATCGAGGTCAAGGCTGGATTTTCCGATCCGGGTCACTCCTGTTCCAATTGATAAAGTATCGGGGTACAATACAGGACTTTGAAAATCGCATGAAACGTGTGCAAGTATGGGGCCTTCGTTCTCTTTGTAAGAGATAGAGTCAAGTTTGAGGTAGTCAAAATATTGTATTCTGGCTTCCTCGAAGTAGCTAAAATACTGTGCATTATTCACATGGTTAAGTGCGTCCAGTTCCTTCCATCGGATTACCAATTCAATTCGAAATGTATAAGGTGAATCGATCTTCATTTTCCTTTAAATTTTGCTTTCCGCCTTTCAACAAATGACTGCAACCCTTCATGTGCATCATTGGTTTGCATTAAATGCATTGCGGTTGGAGTAAGTGCATTTTTTGCTTTTTCCTCATTTTTCAGTGACATCCTGGAATTTTTTAGTGTGGCTTGCACTCCCAATGGTGCCTGTTCTGAAATTAATGTAGCCAGTTCCAAACCTCGTGGTACGGGTTCTTCAGTAAGCTCTGATACCAGCCCGATCCTGTAAGCTTCGTTCCCGTCAAATTGATCACCTGTAAGCAAATGACGCATCGCATTACCCCATCCGGCACGTTGAACCATCCGGATCGTGGCCCCTCCAAAAGGAAAAATACCACGTTGAACTTCAATCTGTCCAAATCGTGTGGACGATGCCGCAATACAAATATCTGCCGCAAGTAAAAGTTCAATGCCAATGGTGAGGCAATATCCCTCAACAGCAACCACCAAAGGCTTGGATAATTCTTTTCCTGTAATTCGAACCGGATCGATTTTGTCTTCTGGAAACAAAACTTCCCCAGACTGGATATGGGGTGTCACATCCGCCAGGTCAAGCCCGGTAGTAAAATTTTCAGAAGTGGAGTACAGTAAACCACATCGCAATTCCGGGTTGTTTTCAAGCAGTGTGTATGCTTCGGATAACTCAGACAGCATTTGCCAGGAAAAGGCATTCATTTTGCCGGGTCGATGAAGCCCTATTTTCAAAACATGCGCGGTTATGTCTGTTTTTATAAATTCCATTTATTTCAAAAGGAGGTCAAGATACTATAAATTGTTAAAATTTTATCGTTTAAACTTAGTTTGATCGACACAAAAGATAACTTAATTTTATCACTTTAAACGATTTATAAAATGGACGAAAGATTAAAGTACCCTATCGGTAAATACTCACCACCATCAGAAATTAACTCAGCGCATATTGTCAAGTGGATATCCGAAATAAGGGAACTGCCTTCGCAACTTCGGGCCATATCCGAACCACTTACAGATGCACAATTGGGAATGACATACCGGTCAGGAAGCTGGAATGTAAGGCAATTGATCCATCATATTGGTGATAGCCATTTGAATAGTTATGTTAGGTTTAAATGGACCCTCACTGAAAACACCCCGACTATAAAAGCATACGATGAAGCCGCCTGGGCAGAAATGATTGATAGCCAGGGTCCGATTGGCCCTGCCCTGGATCTTGTGAATTCCCTGCATTCAAAATGGGTTTACCTGATAGAAAAAATGAATGCAAAGGATTGGGATCGCACTTTCATTCATCCTCAGAACAATCGCAAAATAAGTTTAAAATGGAATGTTGGGTTATATGCATGGCATGGCAAGCACCATCTTGAGCATATCAGGATTGCTTTGGGGTAGATCCAATATTTACAGTGCGATCATCCTGATGGTAACCAGGATCTGTTTTTAATGTGTCGTAAGCTCAGGAATAAACTATCTCCGGACGAGGAATACCTGTTGCTTTTCCAGTCTTCCTTTTGACTTTTTGTCGTACTGGTACAACCTGTTATCTTCAAACAACCAGATTTCATCATCGTCATCATCGCCCAGTACCAGTTCGCCATGAGAATTGATATACCATTCTTCATAGTCGACATCTTCTTCCCCAAAGGCTTCAACGGAGATTTTCAATTTTCCCCCATCGAGAAATTCCATTTGAATATCAATGTCTTCCAGCAGATCAACAACAAAACTGGAAAGTGGGCCTGAAATTAAACTTCCAAGCCAGAAACTATCTTCAATTTCTTCTTCCATGTCCTCTTCATCAAAGTCAAAGACCATTTTCCATTTCCCTTCAAGGTCACTTTTCGTAACTTTTGATTGCGCATTTGCGGTAAAAGCAAGGAAGCTAATGATTACGAAGAATAAAATAGATTTTTTCATAGTCGTTTTGGTTTAATCAGGGAATACATCTATATAGACTATTCTGATATGAAAATGTTACAAAATCCGAAAAATAATATCATTTGGATGACAACTAACGGTCATTTTAATAACTTTGTGCAAATTTTGTGCTTTGATAGACCCGAATCACAAGCTATTTCCGGCGGATAAAAATTATATACTCAAGCAGGTTCAGGCCGATTTAATGGATGAATTACTTGCTTCAGGTGTCGCCCTGGCCCTGTCAAATTACCTCCGGCTACATAACCCCATGGGAATACGTGATACTGTAGTTGATCGTATAGAAAATTACAACTACCAGAAATCAGGCGTACTGGATGAGTTTTATCTTGAATTGGCAGCTATTTTTCGTTATTTTAATCATGACAATCAGCTGGAATTACTATTTGATGGCAGAAGCCATTACGATGAGTTTTCAAAGCAATGGAGATTTACCTGGATGCGGTGGATTGACACGTTTAGTAATCAGTCAACGTTTCTGAAAGCAATGCTGGGAGCAACGGTGTTTTATCCAGGTCAGCATGGCGGTACGTTGATCAGCAACCGGTTAAAAGTATTTTTAAATAAACATTTCAATGTGAAGGTATATAAATACCGGGGGGTGATGGAGTTCTCTGTCGCCTGATTCAGACCTAATTATAATTAAATCTGAAACCTCATTGGTTGGTAGTCTTCATATTTCAAGAAGTATACTTATGCAAATCGCTTAATTTCAAATTTTAAATAATTACAAATGGGGGATTCTGCAATTTCAACTTTATCGACTTTTGAAAATTGCGGGCCTGTCCTGCACCATTCCAGGAATCTCTCCATGTTATTTGATTTTCCTTCTGCCTCAATATACACACTCCCATCAGCCTCGTTTCGAACAAATCCGTTTATTGACAACTCGAGAGCTTTGTCCATGACGGTCGCCCTGAAAAACACCCCTTGTACTCTTCCGGTTACTCTGATGTTTAAATGAGCACGATCATTCATGGGTCCTTTTATGGGCTGATTCGACTATTTGCACCCCTGAAGATGTTCCTATCCTGTCAGCACCAACCCGGATCATCGCAACGGTATCTTCATAACTTCTTATTCCGCCTGATGCTTTTATTCTAACACTTGAGGGCAGGATCTTTCTTAGCAGCCCGATATCCTCAAGGGTAGCTCCTGCCGGCCCAAAACCTGTTGAGGTTTTTACAAAATCCGTGCCGGCTTTGCTGGCCATCATTGCTGCCAATTCGATTTCTTCCGCATCGAGGTATGCGGTTTCAATAATCACTTTAAGCAGGCAGTCATTTTCGTGAGCAAGTTTCGCACATTTTGCCATTTCCACCTTTGTCCAGGATAATCCCGATTTAAAAGCCGAAATGTTCATGACCAAATCAAGTTCATTTGCGCCATCGTCAATTGCGCAACGCATTTCTTCAAGCTTCGTATCAGTCATGTTATACCCCAAAGGGAAGCCGATAACAGTTACCAACTGGAGATCGCTTTTTCCAATTTCCCTATGTGCAGATTTTACCCAAAAAGGTGGTACACATATTCCAAACAAGTCTTTTTGCTTTGACTCTCTTACTAATTTTTCGATGTCTTTATCACGTAAATTAGGACGCAGGTTCGTCTGTTCGATGAAACGATGAATGTTTTCCATGAACGAAATATACAACTAAAAAGGTGTAGTCAAAAGCGAATTTTTTTACATTCTTTATTTTGAAAATGTTAGTGAACAATCAGGCACTCTTTGCAGAGTTTTCTTCTGCCAACCGGACGCTTTTTTGGTTTCCTTTTATGCCCAAAGTATGAGGGATCTGAGTATTGTGGTTTTTTGGATATGCGTGCTTCTTTTTTATAGCGTTTTGCGTTGGCTACCATTCGTTTATCAAATTCTTTTTTCTTTTGATCCAATTGCCATTCGAAACTTCTGTTTTTTGAAGATTTACTTTTTGCTTTATTAGAAGTGATTTTGGGAATCCTTTTTACATTGGTTGATTTATTTAAATAAACCGGGTTCGGATCAAAAGAATTTGGGGGAGGAAGTTCAGAATTTTTCTTTTTATTCTGCGCCTGAAGTCCCATGCTTATAGTAATGAAAATAAAAAAGAAAATGGTATTTTTCATAAAATCAATTATGGTACTGGTTAGTTAACACCCAAATATAAAAAAAATTGCCTGTCGTTACAGGCAATTTTTGGGCGTTGCGGGTCAATTAGGAGTTATATTTTATAGAGATTATCTAAATCCGTACCTAATTAAAATTAAACTGAGAATTGCAAACAAGAATAATATCCACATAATGTGTGTGGGATGTCTTAACAATCCCTTAAGCACATCGTTCAAGTGTTTCATGTTTGAAAGATTCATCGGAACAAAGATATATTACCTGGAAATACAGTGCAGTTTAATTTTTACTCCTGTCTGACACATGTAAGATTTAACTAATAATTGAATAATTTTCAAAAATTAATAAATCAACCAAAAATACTGTTATGGCTTAAAATTTGATCATTTAAGAATAATTGATCAGAACTAAGGTGGTAATCAGTATGTGGTTTATCGAAAAATGAGTGTAAGAAAGTTACAGAATTTGAAGAAAAAAGGCCCATTTATCCAATTTTCTTGATAATTCACTCAATTCTTGCATCATAAACCACCTGGTGCATTAAAGGTCTGATGTTCAATTGATACAATTTCCGGTTATCCCGGGTAGGAAATACCCGGTTTGACATGAAAATAAACAGAATTCCGGTATCAGGGTCGGCCCAGGCGAAGGTGCCTGTATAGCCAGAATGTCCAAAACTATTGGCACTTGCTTCGAGGGCCGTTGATCCGTTTTCTTTATTTTCAAGAACAGGTTTATCAAATGCCAACCCCCGGCGGTTTCCTTCTTCACAATAATGGCAAAAAGTAAAATTTTGTAAGGAATTTCTGGAGATATATTGTTCACCACCGTAGGTCCCCATATTCAGGTACATCTGGAAGAGTTTTGCCAGGTCATTTGTACTGGCGAACAGCCCGGCATTGGAAGATACACCGTCCATCATGGCGGCTCCTTCGTCATGCACATGCCCGTGGATAGGAACTTTTCTAAAAAAAGTATCCACTTCAGTAGGAATTATTCGGTCGAGAGAATAATACTTATATGGATTGTAGGTAATAGTTGTAGCTCCAAGAGGTTTATAAAAGATATTTTTCAAATAGTGCTCAAAGTCATCATTTACAATGTCTGATACGACTTCAGGCCATAAGTAAAACGATAATCCGGAATATACGTACCCTTCCTCCGGAAGTAGTTCTGATTTGCGGATCATTTTGTATATCTTTTTTTTATAGTCTTTGTGCAGGTAGAGCTGATCAGTAAGTTTTGTGGAGTAGTCTGCCGAATACTCCGGTGACAATGTTTTCCGCTTGTACTTGCCATTATTCCTGATGGTTGTTGTCCAGTACGGGATCCAGGCTTTGAGCCTTGCATTATGGCTTAGTATTTTCCGGATTTGAATATCTTTCTTATTTCCTTTCTTAAATTCTTCAATATAATCCCCAAGTGTGGCATCAAGATCAAATCTGTTTTGGCCGTGTAATCGCATGAGTGCAGGCAGGGCACCTGTTACTTTTGTTACAGAAGCAAGGTCATAAATATCATTGCTTTTTACTTCCATGAGGGAGTCATAGGTATGGTAGCCAAATGTTTTATGATATACTATTTTTTGATCCCGTGCCACTAAAACCTGCAATCCCGGTGCTACACCTTCTGAAACAGCCATTTTAGCGATCGAGTCAATTTTAGTTGTCAGGTACGTCCCGTCCAGCCCTGCCTCCTCAGGCAATAAATAGCTAAACCGGATACGGTCATAAAGATCGAAACCTGTTCCTTCGGGATACTTGCTATTGATAGAAACAGGTAGCTTCCCATTTGCTTTCAATCCTCCAAATATGACCTGGGCTGCATAATCATTCATCAGATCGTTTTCCTGGTATGTGATGATTATGGCTTGCGCCAGATCAAAATCACTGATATTTGATAATCCGTAAGGGCTTCCCCACCAGGTGAGGATGGTTTGGTTATTCGAAAGTAATTCGCCAAGAAAACCATCTAGTTCTTCGGTGACCCCATAATTTTTGGAAGGCCATTTACTCAGGTTATCCACTCCAGCTAAAACAAGATTGTAATTTTTAAGACTGTCCAGAAGTGACGACCCACGGTTTGACAGATCTTCTATTGATACAACGTAATGATCAACATCGGTATATTTACTTAAGCGTTCTTCATAAATATTTTGTTTGCCAAATCCTATATGCAGTGATGCAATTTTCAAAGTGTCAAGATGCTTCAGGGGGAGCAACTGGTTGCTGTTCTTTATTACGGTGATTGCTGATCTGTGCAGTTTTCGGTTCAATAATTGATCAGGCAATGAGTTAATATCTTTATAAAGATTTTTAGTTGGAATGGAGGTGTTAGATACGTCCAGTAAATATTTTGCAACTAATATTTTTCTGCACTTTTCGTCAATCAGTGATTTTCCCAGATTCCCTGTACGGATCGCCTCTTTTATCCATCGGACAGCTTCGGGCATATCCGCCGGAAACAGAAGTACATCATTGTCAGCCTGAAGTGCCATTGTCTCAATTTCTCCGGGTTTGTAATATTTTGTAATGCCCTGCATTTGCAAGGCGTCTGTGAATACCAATCCATTGAATCCAAGGCTATCGCGAAGGAGTCCTTTCACGATCTTTCTTGACAGGGTAGATGGAAGATGCTCTGTATCATCGAGGGAAGGTATGTTTAAGTGAGCCACCATTACCCCTTCCAGGCCTTTTTGCATTGCAGCTTTAAAGGGATACAATTCCAGTGATTCGAGTCTATCCCATGATTGGGTTATAACCGGGAGGTCCTTGTGTGAGTCTACCTCTGTATCTCCATGACCGGGGAAATGTTTGCCCGTTGCTAAAACGCCGGCATCCTGCAGGCCATGGATGTAAGCCAGGCCTTTTTCAGCTACATTATATTTATTTTCACCAAATGACCGGAAATTGATGACCGGATTTGCCGCATTGTTATTCACATCCAGTACCGGGGCATAATTCATATGCATTCCCAGCCTTCGGAATTGTTTTCCGATGGCCTGTCCCATTTCATAAATTAATTCATTGTTGCGTATAGCTCCCAGGGTCATTTGATAAGGGAAACTCATCGTGCTGTCAAGCCGCATCCCAACACCCCATTCTGCATCCATGGCCACCCACAAAGGTAATTTGGATTGAGACTGATATTGATTAAGCAATTTGGTTTGGGCCACTGGAGTTCCCTGGAAAAAGATCAGCCCACCCACATGATATTGTTTTATCAGATTGGTGATTTCATTTGTGTGGGTCGAATCCCGGTTAGAGTAAGCTGCAATCATAAATAGCTGGCCAATCTTTTCATCGATCGTCATGGATCGCATGGTATGGTCTGCCCATTCCTCAGCTAACAAGGTAGATGAGTATTCTGAAATATGCTGCGCCTGCCCATAAAAGGATATCGTAAAAAATATTACTGAAATGTAAAGAGGGAGGAGTAAGTTTATTTTGGTTGTAATCATACTTGTTCCGGATTCATTTACAATTATAATCATTCAATGAAATGAATCCTTCATTATTTATAGATTAACCACCCAGTTCAATAAGGGTATGGACTTGAACTTTTTAGTGGCGGAATACCTGCCTGCCGATTTCTAAAGGATTTTCCAGTGCATAATTCCATCCAACTAAACTATAAAGTAAGAACATCATAAAAGCTATAGTTTCAGAGAATAAGCATGATATTGCTAAGGAACTATCTTCTTAAATTATTGGGGAATAAACATTTCGTTCCGATGGAACTCATTTGTCTATACTGGGCTGATCCAGAGTTTGAAACTCTGGTAATAAGACATACTTCCCTACGGCAGTTTAAATAACGATAAAGAAGGACTGATGATTCTTTACTTTTTTGCTAGTATTTATTCCTTACATTAAATTAACGTGAGTCCGATCCAAGGTGCCTACGCCAAAAACTTCAGCGATAGTGTGGAGGAGACTAATGGTATAATTCAAGCAAATAAATCGAATTCTTACGTCGAACTCACGTTAAATTATACAAGTAAATTAATCCCGGAGGGATGATATTTTTTAAAAAGGGATGCCAATCCCTTGGTAAAAACGCCTCAAATAAAGTTCCATAGGAACGGCACGGATTTAACCCGGGAAATTCATAGGAATTTTCCGCCCAAAGGGCAGACGATTATCAAAATATTGATATTCAGCTATTTATTGAACTCACATAAAGATTTAATGATTAGTTTGATAGCCCAAAAGTGGGCTATCATATTTTGTTAATGTCAGGATTCTTGATGCGATCATGAATAATCCGGGTTAATCAATCAAACTAAACTATAAAGTTAGATTCTTTATGCTACCCTTTTTTATGTATTGTATTGCGTGTTGAAATTGAAGTTATTTTGCCAACCGGGAATCAAAATGCTCTTCTGAAACATCAAGTAGTTTTACTTTTGAATGGAAATCAGGATGCCGCACATTTATCAAATAATTAAATTCCCGATAACTTTGGGCAGATGGAATGCTCATAAGCAGATTTCCTGATTTTAAAAATTTTGTTGTAATATTTACCAGTTGAACAGGATAAGGTTTATCCATCCAGTTGTCTGGAAGGTCTGTTTCGTCAAACTCGAAAGTATTATCTGCATCCTCAACTTCAATGGTCATGCAAACCCTTTCTATTGGCAGGTTATTTTCATTGGCCAGTATCTCAAGTTTGGCAAGCGCAATTGTTGGGGAAGTATAGATTACCCATTGTCCGGATTTGTTCCATCTTCCTTCAGCAAAAAGAGTTCCTTCAGGGGGCCATACATTACGGTATTTCTCTTTTTCGAGATGATGCAGGATCATCCGTAAATACTGTATTCAATTCTAAGAAGTGCTTTTTCCAAAGTCCTCCGGCCTATTCGGGTTGAAATAAGCTCAATAGGTTTAATCTCACCCAGGTTCGTGTTTCGGGTATCCAGCCATTCAGTAAGAAGTGCACCATCGCCATCAAAAGCATTCAACCCCGTTTGCCATAGAGTAGCAAAGTCAACCAATGCATCAATATTTTTTGCACCGAGGTCATCCGAACCGATCAGGCAATAATACTTGCTTTTACTTACCCCAATAATGCTTGCCAAATTTTGTGCACTCAGCGAAGTTTGGTTTTGAATAGCTACTAATGATTCACCCGAAAGATGCGCTTCGCTAATGTCCATGTATGACATGCCAATGAGTACACTCAATAGAGATGCCTGGTAACCTTTTAAGGGTTCTCTAACTTCTTTTTTTTTGCTTTTTGAAGAATATTTCTTCTTCTTTTTCATACAAGTTTCAAATTCAATTAAATATAGTACAAGAATGGAAAATATTTGTCCAAAAATGGAATTATTTTAACAAAATCACTTTATTGCTTTGTATATGCTTCCTGACGATAGGTGTAATCATTTAATTATGGATTAACTAACTTTGATAGCTATGAACAACCCATGGCATACCGTATCGCCCGGCGAAAAAGTACCTGAAATTGTGAATGGCATCATTGAAATTCCCAAGGGTTCCCGGGCAAAATATGAACTTGACAAGGAAAGCGGCCTTTTGATTCTTGACAGGGTAATTTATTCTTCGGTTTACTATCCTCACAACTATGGATTTATTCCAAAAACCTATTGCGACGACAATGATCCATTGGATATACTTGTACTATCCCAGATTGAGGTAGTCCCTTTATGCATTGTTCCGGCAAAAATAATTGGCGTGATGAGGATGATGGATAATGGGGAGGCCGATGACAAAATCATTGCTGTGGCGGAGAATGACATGAGTGTCAACCATTTTGACGACATCGAGCACCTTCCCACACATTTTATAAAAGAAGTCCGAAGCTTTTTTGAAGATTACAAAAAGCTGGAAAATAAGGAAGTGATTGTAGAGGATTTCCTCGGAAAGGATATTGCTTTGAAAATACTCAAAGAAAGCTTCATTCTGTATGATCAAAAATTTAGATAGGAGGTCAGTATGAGAAAACTATTTTTTGTCATTGTAATCCTTTGGCTTATCATCCCGGAACCAGAGGCAGATGCCCAGATAATGAAAAAGTTGCAGGAAGCGGGCGAGGCGATGAATGATCCCTTAAGATTTCTTAAAAACACAGGGATCTCGGCACTCAAAAAATCCAAGGCAAAAATGGATTCGGCAAGCTTCGGATTTGCAATTTCATTTTCTGATAATGCCGGATTATTTGAAAATAAAGAAACTTTCGATGATATGCGGGACGGTATCCTTATCCTGTTCAACAATGATGAGGATGAAACCGATGTTGCCAATGAATATAAGGATGCGGGTGAAATGGCTTATGCTGCCAATCTATACCGGATTGCTGAGACTTATTTTCTGCTTTCACGGGTTGCATTTGAAGTAAGTGGACTGACCCGTCATGTAAATTATGCGGGGGTAATTTCTGACCTGGGTTTATTGAATCATACGATGGGGCGGTATGGAACTGCCGATGTATATACCAATGAAGCCCTGGAGTTGAGGAAAGAAATATTTGGAGAAGAGAGCCTTGCTTATGCTGCTTCCCTTAACAATCTTGCTGTTTTATACAAAGACCAGGGTGAATATACGGCATCCGAAAAAACAATGGACAAGGCGCTTGATGTTGCCGTTACCAGCGGGAATGAGGAAGAATTGCTTTATGCAATAATGCTCAATAATAAAGCCATGCTATTCCAGGAATTGGGAAGAACAAAAGATGCTGAAAGGTTACTGCAAGAAAGTATTACATTATCAGAAGAGATTCAGGGTACGAAGTCATCAAACCATCAAAGGTTAATGACCAACCTGGCCATTTTATACCAGGAGACAGGACGCTATGAGGAAGCAGAGAAAATATTTCTGGATGTAATAAAGAAGAAAGAAAAGAAACTTGGGAAAAGACACCCTGATTATGCTCATATGTTAAATAATCTTGCCTCTTTGTATGTGATAATGGGTCAGGATGAAGAGGTGGAAGATCTTTTACTTCGTGCACGGGCTATCTATCAAAAGAAATTTAGCGGCGATCATCCATCTTTTGCCTCCAATTCGGCAAACCTGGGTAACTTCTACAGGTATAAAAGCAGAAATGATGAAGCCGAGGAGATGCTTACAGAAGCTCTGGATATACGTGGCAAAACGCTTGGACAACAGCATCCTGATTATGTTCAATCCAAAGAGGACCTTGCACTTCTTTACTGGCAGACTGAAGATTTCGAAAAGGCAACAACTTATTTTGAAGAATCACTTGATGCATCAATGGAATATGTACAGGAATTTTTCCCGGCCATGAGTGAAGCTGAAAAAACCGGTTTCTGGGACAAAGTCCAGCCACGATTTTTCCGGTATTTTGCTTTTGTCTCAGAGGCTTACAAAAGCAACCCACAAATTGCGGAAAACATTCTTGATTACAGATTAGCAACCAAATCGATTCTTCTGAGCTCCTCACAGCGTATCCGGAGTGCTATTCTGGATAGCGGTGATGAAGAACTGGTAAGTGAATATCAACAATGGATTGATATAAAAGAGTCGCTTGCAGGATATTATACATATTCAAAAGAAGAGATCTCCAGCCAAAAAGTGAACCTTGATTCAATGGAGCGTCTGGCCAACAGGAAAGAAAAGTTCCTTTCGGAGCAGTCTGAGATCTTCCGTGAAGGATTTTTCAAGCTGTCACACACATTTTCTGAAATTTCAAGTGTTTTGGAAGCAGATGAAGTGAGTATTGAAATCATGCAAATTCCTGTGTATGAGAGGACATTTACCGGTGTTCTGAACTATTATGCAATTATTACGATCCAGGATAGTGACTATCCCGAACTGGTAAACCTGGGTGATAGCAAGGAACTGGATGATAAATATTTCAAATACTATCGAAATGCCACCATGCTGAAATTGGAGGATAAGTATTCTTATGAAAAATTCTGGATGGCCCTGGGTGAAAAAGTTAAAGATAAAAAGCAGGTATATATTTCAAAGGATGGAATTTACAACCAGGTAAACCTGAATACCTTAAAAAATGAAGAAGGTTATGTCATTGACCGTTGGAATATTGAATTGCTTACAACAACCAATGACCTTATAGAGCACAAGAGCAGAAAAGTAACTGTTCCGGAAAACCCGGTCGCTTTATTTGGGTATCCTGACTATGGTAGTGGTAGCGAAATTGGAGCACTTCCAGGCACAAAATTGGAAGTTGAGGCGATTGATAAAATATTGAAAGCAGAAGGTGTGAAAACATTGCTATTTCAGGAAGGAAATGCTTCCGAAACCAATGTGAAAAACATGGAGAAAAGTTCGGTTTATCATTTTGCAACCCATGGATTTTTTCTTCCTGACGCTGGTTCTTTACCCCAGGAGCGATTATTTGGTGTGGAACCTTCTGTAGCAAAGGAAAATCCAATGCTGCGATCGGGAATTTTGTTTGCCGGAGCAGGTGATACATATAGTGGATTAAATACCAAAGAGTTGTCGCTGGATGACAACGGTGTTCTCACTGCATATGAAGCCATGAACTTAAATATGGAAGGGGTAGAATTTGTGGTGCTTAGCGCCTGTGAGACCGGACTTGGCGATGTAAAAACGGGAGAAGGTGTTTACGGATTACAGCGGGCTTTCCTTGTTGCCGGTGCCAATCGGATTATCATGAGTTTATGGAAGGTAAATGATGCTGCTACCCAGGAATTAATGACCCATTTTTACAAAAACCTTATTTCAATGAACTATGATGTTCAAAGTGCATTTAAAGTGGCTCAACTTGAATTAAAGAAGAACTTCCCGGAACCTTATTACTGGGGTGCATTTGTGCTGATCGAACGATAAGACTTACCGTTTTTCTTTTCTAAATTGCCACATGATGGACTCATCACCGTTTACGCCCTTTATCAAACAAAAAGGCTATCTCCTTTTGGATGGCGGGATGGCCACGGAACTCGAAAAAAAAGGATACAACCTGCAGCATAAGCTGTGGTCTGCCCGCATCCTGTTGAGCAACCCTGAAGCTATTCGCGATGTGCATCTGTCTTATCTCGAAGCAGGAGCAGACTGCATTATATCATCTGGCTACCAGGCTACAATCCCTGGTTTTATGGAAGAGGGCTTTTTAGAACATGAGGCAATAAAAATGATTGAGAAAACAGTGGGCCTGGCAATTGAAGCCAGGGACATATATCTACGAAATAACAATCGGTCGATTCGCCCACTTGTTGCCGCTGGCCTGGGACCTTACGGTGCGTACCTGGCCGATGGTTCTGAATACCATGGCAACTACGAAATATCGGATGATGAACTGTACCATTTCCACCGGCAGCGATGGGATATTTTAAAAAATTTGAATGCTGACCTGCTTGCTTGTGAAACCATTCCCGGGATACAGGAAGCACGTGTGCTGCGCCGACTCATTCAGGAGTCACCTGACACCTGGACAATGATAAGTTTTTCATGTAAAAATGGAACACATGTAAACGATGCTACACCGTTGCGGGCTATTACTTCAATATTTGAAGATTGCGAGAACCTTGCAGGTATCGGCATCAATTGTACTTCACCTGAATTCATCGGTTCATTGATTAGGGAAGCAAGAAAGGGTTCACCTTCCAAATACATTGTGGTCTATCCTAACTCAGGTGAAAATTATAATGCTGTAGAAAAGAAATGGTATGGTACTTCTGACCCTCTCAATTACTGCCAGGCAGCTGTGGAATGGTACAACAAGGGAGCGCAAATTATCGGAGGATGTTGCCGCACCGGCCCGGATTATATACGGGAGATTAAAATGGAATTGGAATAATTAAATTGTTTCAAACCGGAGGTATCCAAACATTCGACTTATAATTCCCTTGTAGATTTTCACTTTTCGATTTTAGAAAACTACATGCGAATTAGATTGATTTGCTTATATTTAAATTTTACTTAAAGACTAACTATATTGACAATGAAACACTTAACCTTAATGCTATTGCTAGAATCAGATTTTTATTAATGAATTGATCAAACTATAATTTTTGTACTCACTGGTAGTTTGTTGTCAATATCACTTATCATGAGAATTACTTAAAGCCTTTCATCCCAATTATTTTATTAAGATTTAATCACTGTCGAAAAAATATTAAACCGGATTACCTTAATTTTGTGGACTTTTATTCTGCATTCATCAAAAAAGTAAACAAAATTGAATACTACCAAAGAATCTCCATTTTACATGCCCGCTGAAGAGCAGAGGTATGAAAAGATCCCAACAGAAATTTTTGAAAATTCCGCCGAAGCCTCAAAAGCAATCGCCAGGGAAATTGCTGACCTGATCATAGAAAGACAAAAAGAAAATAAAAATGCGGTGCTTGGTCTGGCAACGGGTTCTTCCCCAATCACTATGTATAATGAGTTGGTACGGTTGCACCAGGAAGAAGGGCTAAGCTTTAAAAATGTAATTACTTTTAACCTTGATGAGTATTATCCTATACAGCCCGAATCATTGCAAAGCTATGTCCGGTTTATGCATGGGTATCTTTTTGACAACATAGATATCCTTCCGGGAAATATCCATATTCCCGATGGAACTTTAAAGCCGCAGGAAATCCAGGAGTATTCAAGGAATTATGAAATGCAGATTATAGAAGCCGGAGGCCTGGATATTCAAATTTTGGGTATCGGACGTACCGGCCACATTGGGTTTAACGAACCCGGGTCAAACATGAACTCCCGTACTAGGGCCATTACACTGGATACGATCACAAGAATTGATGCTGCTTCTGATTTTCATAAGGTAGAATTTGTTCCCCGCAAAGCAATAACCATGGGTGTGGGAACAATTATGAATGCCAAAAAGATTATTTTAATGGCATGGGGTGAAGGAAAATCACAGATCATTCGTGAGACAATTGAGGGAGAACAATCCGACCAGGTGCCTGCCACATTCCTGCAAAACCACCCAAATGTAAAAATTATACTTGATGAAGCGGCCAGTGCACAGTTAACCAGGATTAAGAACCCATGGCTGGTCGGGCCCTGTGAATGGGACCTGAAACTTACCAGGAAAGCGGTAATTTGGCTGTGCGGAAAAGTAGAGAAACCAATTCTTAAACTCACCGACCGGGATTACAATGACAATGGTATGAGCGATCTTGTAACAGAATTTGGTCCGGCTTATAAAATCAATATTGATATATTCAACAAGCTGCAACACACCATTACCGGATGGCCGGGAGGTAAACCCAATGCTGACGATACATTTCGGCCTGAACGGGCTGAGCCGGCTAAAAAACGAGTGCTTATTTTTAGCCCGCACCCGGACGACGATGTAATATCAATGGGTGGTACATTTATCAGGTTGGTGGATCATGAGCACGATGTGCATGTTGCCTATCAAACCTCAGGGAATATTGCCGTTTTTGATGAAGATGTGGTTCGCTACGCTGACTTTTTTACCGAATTGAACGAATCATATGGAATTAGTAATGAGGAGACAAAAGCATTTTATGAAAAAGTAAAAAATTCAGTACAAAATAAAAAACCCGGTGATGTTGATAGTTCCGAAGTAAGAAAAATCAAAGGCCTTATCCGGAAAGCAGAATCCCGGGATGCATGTAGAAATGTGGGGATCTCAGAAAAGAAAGCGTATTTCCTCGATATGCCATTTTATGAAACGGGACTGGTGAAAAAAAGCCCCCTCACAGACGCTGATATTAACCTGATTGTAGATCTGCTTCGTAAAATAAAACCACACCAGGTGTATGCTGCCGGTGATCTTTCGGACCCTCATGGTACCCACAGGGTATGTCTTGAAGCAATAAGAATGGCAGTAGAAATAGTAAAAAATGATGATTGGTTTAAGGATTGCTGGATGTGGCTTTACCGCGGTGCCTGGCAGGAGTGGGATGTAAATGACATCGATATGGCAGTTCCTATCAGCCCGGATGAACTGAAAAGGAAACGTAATGCCATATTCAAGCATCAATCGCAAAAGGATTCCGCCGTCTTTCCGGGGACCGACAACAGGGAGTTTTGGCAACGTGCTGAACACAGAAACAGGAATACCGCCATCCAGTATGATAAACTTGGACTTGCTGAGTACGAAGCGATGGAAGCATTTGTACGGTGGGAAAATTTGGTTTTTTAGTGGGATAACATGTAACTTTTGCACCGTAGAAAGTTGTTACCAGCTTGCAACAACTTTTTAACAATTGGATATGAAAGCAGGAGGGATATATTCTCCCTTAATTTCTGCTAATCGTATTATTTATCTTCTATTCTTCTTTTAATGTATCTACAGGATTCATGGACGCTGTCAACATTGATTTATAGCTTACTGTAGTTAAACCAACCAGCAATGTACCAATCAGTGCGATTGCATAAACATCCACCCCAACAGAAACTTTGTATGCGAAGGCACGAAGCCATTCATTCGAAAGGTAATAACCAAGCGGAATTGCAAATGCAAATCCTCCCCCGATAAAAAGTGCAAATTTCCCTGCGGTAGAATAAAACACCTGCATGGCGGAAGCTCCCAAAACTTTACGAATACCCATCTCTTTTTTACGTTTTTCAATCATAAAGGATGATAATCCGTACAAACCAAGACAAGCGATAAAAATGGTAACCAATGAAAAAGAGCCAACCATTTTCAACAAACGATCTTCTGCAGCGTACATCTCTTTCAATCCATCCTCGAGGAAGAAATATTCAAAGGAATCTGTATCAGATACTATCGACCATTTATCCTCAAGGAAGTCCAGTGATTCATTCACCTGCTGAGGATTTATTCTCACGGTAATGTATTGATGAACACCGTTAGATGGAATTCTATGAAAATGGAGGATGGGTGTGATTTCGGCCCGAAGTGTCTCAAAATTGAAATCCCTGATAATTCCAACTACGTCGATTTTGTTTTGTCCAATTTGAATTGTTTTCTCATAACTATCTTCAAAACCAAAGGCTTTCGCTGCGGCTTCATTTAATACGACAGTACCCCGTTGGTTTCCTGCCGAATCCGGAAGAAATCCTTTCCCATCGATCATTTCTATACCATAGGTATTAAAAAATTCCGCATCATGATAGGTGAAACGCATGCGCAACGGATCACCTTCCCAGCCGGTTTGCCTTACAAATGTGTTGGAGCCTGTCCATTGCGTGGGAACATGCGCAGAGGTACTTGAAGCCAGGATTGAACTGTTTTCACTAATTTCATTACGGAATGACTGGATCCTGACAGAAGCATCATCGCGATCCTCAAAATCCCCGGAAGAAACAGGAATAATTAGCAGTTGGTCCTGGTTGTAAGATAGATCCGCATTGACCATATAACTCAACTGCTTCCACACAATCAATGCAACAATGATCAATGAGGTTGAAAGTGCAAACTGTACAATTACCAGTGCTTTTCGTAAGCCTCCCCCTCCGGAAACCACCATACTTTTCAGAGATTTTAGAATCGGAAATCTTGAAATAAAAAATGCCGGATATAAGCCTGAAATAATTCCAAGTACAGAAGCAAATCCTATCAATATTCCAAGGGTAGAGGGTTGTACAAGATCAAGGGATATTTCCATGTCAAATAGACTGTTGAGCCATGGGATTGTAGCTTTGGCTAAAATCACCCCCAGCAATAGTGCGATATAAGTAGTGAGTAATGTTTCGCCCATAAACTGCGTTATCAGTTGAGATTGATTGCTGCCCATAACTTTTCTCATCCCTATTTCCTTTGCCCTGTCCACAGATGTGGCAGTCGCTAAATTCACAAAATTGATTGATACAATAAGAAGTATTCCTATGGCAATATAAATAAGGATATATGCGTCTGAAGAATCTCCGATAAATGTATCGTACGATTCCAATAGGGGCAATAATTTAAAATTAGTCCTCGCCCTGGTTTCTTCATCCCATATTTTTTCGATAAAATCAGGAAATTTAGCAGTGAGAGCAGATGCTTCTGATTTTTCTTCCAGAATAATATAGGTATTCAGGAATGACCCGCCCCAGCTTTTAGCCACCTGGTCGTACATGGGATGACTTGTAATCAGGATAAGTATATCAAATTGGAGAGAAGAGTTCCTGGGTATTTCTTCCACAACTGCTGAAACGGTGTAAACGGTTTGAAAGTCAATTTGTAACTCCTTTCCAATCGAATGATCGGTTCCAAACAAACGAATGGATGCTTCTTTGGTAATCACCACTGAATATTTGTTATCGAAAGGGTAGAGCGAATTTCCTTCTGATAGTGTGAAACTAAATATGTCAAGGAAGGTGGAATCCACATAAAGCGCATTTTCATTAAACTGACGATCATCAACTGATACGATGACGTTATCATCGCTAACGCGCGTTCCGGTTTTTACTTCGGGGAAATCAAGCTGCATTTGTTCGAGCATAGGAACCCAGGTATCATAGGCAGGCTGAATTCCGTTGGGGGTGACCCGTTCCTTATATACCATGTAGATATGATCCCTGTTTTCATGAAATTTATCGTAAGAAAGTTCATGGTGAGCAAATAAAATCAGGATCAGAGTGGCACCAATGCCAAGAGTCAGTCCGAGGATGTGAATAATGGAATTGATTCTGTTTCTTTTCAATGCCCGGAAAGAAGAAAGCAGGAAGTTTTTTAGCATAATTGATTGGTTTTAATTGGTTTATCCATCAAATAAACCGAATTGATTTTGAATGCTCAACCTAAGAGAACTCAATCCGCAAATTAGCGTAGTGAACAGACGAATAATTTGTTTGAACCCGGAGAAACTCCGGAAACGTTGCAGGTAATTACCCGGAGAATCTTTTAAAATTGTCGGGGTTAACCCGGGTTAAGGACGCAGGTATTGATATACGCCCGGCTGCCCTTCGGGGCTATATACTATTTGCCAAAGTTGATTATCGCGTGCCCTGAAAGAGCCGGCAGAAGACAAAAGATAATATTTCCACATTCGATAAAAGCGGTCATCGTATTTCGATTTTATCATCTGCCAGTTAGCATTGAAATTTTTATGCCAGGACATGAGCGTTTTGTCGTAGTAGGCCCCAAAATTTTGCCAGTCTTCCATTACAAACAACCCTTCGGTTGCTTTCGTAATCTGCTTGGCGGAGGGCAAAAGCGAATTCGGGAAAATATATTTCGATATCCACGGGTCAGTGGAACTTACTGAAGCATTGCCACCAATGGTTTGAAGCAGAAAACGGCCCGATTGATTTAGTGACCGGTGGACGACCTCCATAAGTTTCCGGTAGTTTTTTGCTCCAACATGCTCAATCATTCCGCAAACAAGTATTTTATCAAATTTTTGTTTTAAATCCCGGTAATCCATTTGGTGCAGTGAAACGGGAAGTTTTTTAGTAAAATCACGGGCATATTTCAATTGTTCATTTGATATTGTAATACCCGTTACATGGCAGCCAATTTTTTCAGCGGCAAACCTCACAAAACCACCCCAGCCACATCCAATATCCAGTACTTTATCTTCTTTCTTCAGATCAAGCTTTTTACAAATAAGATCAAGCTTTTTTTCCTGTGCCACATCCAAATTGTGGGTGTTTTCAAAATAACCACAAGTATATTGATTGTATGGATCAAGAAATGACATATACAACTCGTTCCCCAGGTTATAATGTTTTTTTACAACCAGTTTCGATCGGATCTTGTTTTGCATATTGAGTACAATGGTTTGAATATCAGAGACAATCTTCACCCAGGAGCTAAGCTTTTCATGGATCCCCGATTTTAGGATCCGGTAAAATAATTTGTCGATTTTTTTTGAATCCCACCATCCATCCATATAGGATTCACCAAACCCCAGAGATCCATTCATAACGGTCCGTTTATAAAAACGCTCGTCATGCACATGTATATCGTAATCTTTATCGCCATTGATCGAAATACCACCAATAGCAAGTAATTTCTGGATCAGTTTTTTGTAGCCGTACCGAAACACAACATTAATTTACGAATTCCCCGGTAAAAAATCTACCGTAGAATTCAAAATTGTGCTTTCAGAATTCAAAATCATATAACCCAGACCCTCATTTTTCAGTACTTCCATTTCATTATCAACTCGGTTGGGCCGTTTGAGTACGGGGCAATTTCATACCGGTTGTAAAACAGAATTATGCTATCACCTCTGATACCAAAATTAGCAGAAAGAATAAATTCATTTTTTGGAAATAAATATCCATTCTCATTGAATGATTCTTCTTCAGATAAATTATTCTGCCGGCGAAATGATTCTTCTGCGCGACTTTTCAACTCGTCTAAATTTATTCCTAAGTCGTTGTATTTTAGTATTTTGCCTGTGGCGGTATTAATATTATAATATCTCCGGTTTGTATTGGGATGTGCACCCCCGAAAAAAGTCATGGATTCAATCGCAAATACTTCCAATGTATCATTGGAAAAAATGGGAATTGTAGCGATGGATACCGTCCACCCGGTACCATAATCCTTGAAATCATTTTTTAGCCTGTTAAAACTCTTCTGAAGCTGACTGATTGATTTGTCGAGGTTCAGGGATGTATTTGATTCTACATCGCCCAATCCAATGATGTCCAGAATACCATTTCCAATGAAAAAATTAATTTGATTTGCTAAAGAATCAAGACTGCTAAATACAGGATATGAGATATTCACCAGGAGGCAGGGTTGTATTCCCGGGTTGCATCCGGATTCGTCATATTGATAGTTCCTGACCGTATAGCGTAAATTGTTGTTATTTGAATGATCACAACTCCAGACAATTCCAAGGCATAATACCAGGAAGGAAATAATCCCGTTTTTAAGCATGGTTCAGATATTGTTATTCATTTACTTGTGGACTGTTCTGCCAGGTTCTGCCCTCAACCATGTCCTTCAAACGCCGGAGATCACTCTTCAGGTTCTGGCTTACCATGATTGTTGATATTTGGTCTAAAAACATAAGGAATCCTTCTGACGAACCATCCAGGGTAATTTGTACAAGTGATGTATTTTTGTCAACGTTTGTAATTTGATAAAGGATCCTCATGGGGAAAGGACTTTTCGTTGTCTCAAAGTCCACAGAGTGGTCAGGTATGTATTTTTTCACCTCCAGAATATACTCAATTTCTTTACCGTCAAAGTCAGCAATCCTGTGAACAGTAGATCCCTCTTTTAGAGGAAATCCTTCTATTTCTATGACCTCACGAATACCACCTATCCACCGTATGTCCTGGTTCGGGTCGAACATGATTTTTGCTACATCCGATGGTGTGGCATTGATCTCAATTTTTTCTATTACACTGATTAACATTGCATTGGTAAGTTAGTTACATTCTGCTATTTGATGCAAATCCTCCAATTTATATTTCCTGTTTCTTTATTTCAAAAGGTTCTTCAGATTAATGTGCGTCAAATTTTTAATGAAAACAGATGAATGTCAGTTTTTTAGATGATTTGCGTTCAGGTTTGTTTGAGATTGCAACTTTACCTTTACAGATTGAAAATTATTGTATTTGAAATTGATTATTAAGTAAACCCAACAACGAAGATGAAACGGATTTATAAGTTTGGAGGTGGCAAGGCAGAAGGAAATACCTATATGAAAGATTTACTTGGAGGTAAAGGTGCAAACCTTGCTGAAATGGACCGAATCGGTGTTCCGGTACCTCCTGGTTTTACTATCACAACCGAAGTTTGTAAGGAATACCAGGAAAAAGGTGAAAAGGTGGTACGGGAATTATTGCATGATGACGCCCTGGAAAGTCTTCGAATTATACAAAAAATTATGGGAACCGATTTCGGAAGTTCCAGTGATCCGTTATTGCTGTCGGTAAGGTCAGGGGCAAAGTTTTCAATGCCGGGTATGATGGATACGGTACTGGATATCGGACTGAATGATCAATCCGTAGAGGGGCTGTCAAATAAAAGTGGTAAGCCAAAATTTGCATGGGATGCTTATCGACGCCTGATCCAGATGTATGGTGGTGTAGTATTAAAAGTGGAAGATGAAGAAGGTGAAAATCCCTTTGAAAAAACTTTGGAAGAATTTCGAAAGGAAAAGGGTGTGAAATTTGATAAGGACCTCCAGGTGGATGATTTGAAAGAACTGGTGACCAGATTCAAAGCCATTACATTGAAATATGCAGGACAGGAATTTCCCCAGGATCCGAAAGAACAGGTTTGGGGAGCTATTATGGCAGTATTTTCAAGCTGGAATACACCCAGGGCTATTCATTACAGGGAATTGAATCATATCAGCAATGACCTGGGAACAGCCGTAAACGTACAGGCAATGGTATTTGGCAATATGGGTGGTAACTCTGTGTCAGGAGTGGCATTTACCAGGAATGCAGGTACAGGAGAAAACGAATTCAATGGCGAGTATCTTGTGGATGCACAGGGAGAAGATGTAGTCGCCGGTATACGCACACCGCTGCAAATAACAAAAGCAGCATCCAAATATTGGGCTGATTTTGCCGGTATTTCGGAAGAAAAGAGAGTTTCAGAATTTCTTTCCCTGGAAGAATATATGCCCAAACAATTTAGGGAGCTTAACAAACTCGAGCATATACTTGAAAATCATTTTAAAGATATGCAGGATCTTGAATTTACTATCCAGGAGGAGAAACTATGGTTGTTGCAAACCCGCACAGGAAAACGTACAGGGGCGGCAATGGTGCAAATTGCAATGGAGATGATGCAAGAGGGGATGATTGACGAAGCAACAGCCATTATGCGAATAGAACCAAATAAACTGGACGAAATATTACATCCGGTATTCGATCCTGACTCGTTGCGGGCTACCCGGCCGATTTCCGTTGGTTTACCGGCTTCCCCGGGAGCGTCTTCAGGACGTATCGTATTCAATGCGGATGATGTTTTAAAATATAAGGATGAAGGGGATGATGTTATTTTAGTGAGGATAGAGACATCTGCTGATGATCTGAAAGGAATGAATCTGTCTGATGGTATTCTTACCGCCCGTGGTGGAATGACTTCTCATGCCGCAGTGGTTGCACGCGGTATGGGCAAATGTTGCATTAGTGCAGCAGGGGGCCTGGAAATAGATTATAAGGAGAAGTTGATGACAGTGAATGAAAAAATCTACCGCGAAGGGGACTGGATCTCACTGGACGGATCTACAGGAAAGGTATATGAGGGGAAAGTACCTACTGTACAACCTGAAACAGGGTCATATTTTGCCGAATTGATGGAGATGTCAGATGCGCATGCCCGTATGAAGGTACGGACAAATGCAGATACTCCTGAATCTGCCGCGACAGCCATAGAATTTGGCGCGAAAGGAATTGGTTTATGCCGGACTGAACACATGTTCTTTGAAGGTGACCGGATTATTAAAATGAGGAAAATGATCCTGGCCAATACAGTTGAAGGCCGCGAAAAAGCACTTGAAGACTTGCTTCCTATGCAACGAGGTGATTTTGAAGGGATATTCGAAGCAATGAATGGATATCCCGTGACCATCAGGTTACTGGACCCTCCCTTGCACGAGTTTATTCCCCTTGAAGAAAAAGAACAGCAGATCATGGCCGAAGAGATGGGAATTACTTTGGAAGAGGTAAAACAAAAGGCCGAAAACCTCAAAGAGGTGAACCCTATGCTGGGGCACAGAGGTTGCCGGTTGGGCACAACTTACCCGGAGATTACCAGGATGCAGGCAAGGGCAATTATCGAAGCAGCCCTCAATGTGAAGAAACGGGGAATCGATGTTCAACCCGAAATAATGATCCCCCTTACAGGCACCATAGGAGAAATGAAAGGGCAGAAAGAAATTGTAATTGAAGCTGCAAAAAATGTATTTGGTGAAAGGAATGAGGAGGTAGAATTCCTTGTGGGGACAATGATTGAAGTACCACGTGCTGCCCTGATTGCCGATAAGATTGCTGCAGATGCGGACTTCTTTAGTTTCGGAACAAACGACCTAACGCAAATGGCCTTTGGCTTTTCCAGGGATGATGCAGGTAAATTCTTGCCAGAGTACGTTGAAAAGGGGATTCTCCCGGATGATCCATTTCAGGTACTTGACCAGGAAGGTGTAGGACAGTTGGTCGAAATGGCAACCCGCAAGGGACGTGAAGCAAATAAAGATCTGCATGTAGGAATTTGCGGAGAGCATGGTGGTGAGCCTTCATCTGTTGAATTCTGCCATAATACAGGTCTGGACTATGTAAGTTGTTCGCCTTTCAGGGTACCTATCGCACGCGTGGCGGCTGCGCAAGCTGTACTTCGTGATCAAAGTGTGGCATTTGTAGATAAATAAAATAATAAATCCGCAAATACGGGGTTAATGTAAACTATGTCAGGGTAATTCACTTTGACATGGTTTAAACCCCTATTGATTTCTTTAAAAAACGGGCAGCAATCCCGAAGAAACTCTTTACGGCTTTGTTCTGGCCATTTACGTCAAGAGTTTTCAAACTTCGGACCGGGAGTGCTGCACCTTTCCATTCTGAAGTGTACCATTTCCCCTTTTTAAAGTCAGGTGCATTCGCAAAATCGATTTCTTTACCGGCGTCCCATCCGTAGATATAAAAATAAAAATCATCTTCTACGGTATCAGGAATTGCCAGGCCGGCACCTATGGCTTTATTGCCACCATCGAAAGGATAGTAACTTCCCAGGTCAAAATGGTGTGGCCAAACCCGGACAGAGGATCCCGGTTGTATTGTAGCCGTGAAGTCGTTAAGAGCCCGGTTGGCGCTGCTGAAAATGGCCGCCCAGTCTTTACGTGCTGCATTGGATATCTCGCCAAATGGTTTGCCTACATCTACAGGATGCGGGGGAATTTTATAGTGTTTAATATATTGTAACGCATCACCATCAGCACCTGCCTTACTGACTGCCGATTTTAACCACTCCAGGATTTCATCTTTCTTTAAACCCTGAATGGAAAGCTGGGATTGGATATTATTGTTCTTATCCTGAATTTGTAGTTGGTATTCTTCAATATTGAGATTGACACGAAAGGGTTTATTACCGGTGATCCAGTGGCCGCTCAACGAATTTGATTCATCCTCCCAGCCCATGTTGGCATTGGAATCATCTTCTTCAGGTGGGACAAGGTACTTGCCTGCAATTGCTGCAAATTGCGCTGTACGGTGAAGATAATTATTTGCTTCTTTTAATTGCTTTTTGGTAGATTGTAATCCTGAAAGATCACGCCATTTTCGATTATTCATACAAGTAGTATTTAATATTTATTTCAAGCTAACATTGAATCTAAAATATTGGTGCGCAAGGAATTAAAAAAAGTGATTTTATTGCGTCTATTTTTGATAAGCGATGATTCCAATATTCCATGATTATACTTTCGGTATACAGGTCCAACATTCCATTAATCCAATAAAACTATATTTGCAGGTGAAATGAAAGTAGAATTAAAATAATGTAAGATGGAAAAGCAAATGAGTACAGTTATGGTCACCGGTGGTACGGGTTACATAGGGTCATGGGTGGTAAAATACCTCCTGGAAGACGGGGTACATGTGCATTTAACTATTAGGGACAAAAGTAAAAAAGAGAAATATGATCATTTGCTGGAGATCGCACAAGTTTCAGAAGGTGAATTAAAAATATTTGAGGCGGACCTTCTGAAAAAGGGGTCGTATTTATTGGCCATGGAAGGATGTGACCGGGTATTTCATATCGCTTCACCTTTTTTGATAAGTAATATTAAAAATCCTCAAAAACAATTGATTGAACCGGCATTGAATGGTACGCGAAATGTATTGGGATCAGTAAACGAAACCGCCTCCATTACAAAAGTGGTGCTTACTTCGAGCGTGGTTGCCATTTTTGGCGATAACAGGGAAATGGCCCAAACGCCCAATGGAATATTTACCGAAGATGATTGGAACCAAACCAGCAGCCCGGAACATAAGCCCTATGCATACTCCAAGGTAATTGCAGAAAAAGAAGCCTGGGCAATCAACAAGGCGCAGGACAGGTGGGACCTTGCAGTGATAAACCCTGGTTTCGTAATGGGGCCTTCTCTAACATCCACCTCTGATTCAGGTAGTCTTGATTTTATGACCAGCATGTTATCCGGAAAGTACAAGTCAGGTGTTCCCAGTCTTGAATTTGGGGTGGTTGATGTACGGGACATAGCAAGGGCTCACATACAGGCTGCTATTTTACCGGCTAAAGGCAGGCATATTATTGTCAATGAGAGTATGACAATGATCGAAATTTCGAAGATGCTCCAAAGACTGTGCGGAAGTACTTATAAACTTCCGAATATGGAGCTTCCTAAATTGATGATGTACCTGGTCGGCTGGACGCAGGGAATGGGATGGAAAACTGTTAAAAATAATATTGGACTACCACTGAAGTTTGACAATTCTAAAAGTAAGACCGAATTGAAAATCGAATACCTGCCCCTGGAGCAGACATTTAAAGATATGACGGATCAAATGGTAAAATTGGGGCTGGTCTGACAATCATAATGAAAATTGAAAGTGAATTTTAATGCCACGAACCCGCCTGCCCGGCAGGTGCACGAATGAAATTATAGAACTAACCATTTAGATTTTATTAAGAACAAAGTATTGATTCCATGTTCCAATGTCCCCCGCTGGCGGACCGCTGGCGGGGGTGACGGGGGTGGTATTATTATTCAGATGTAACAATCCACTCTTCAATTTCTGTAATTACCCAATCTATGGCCATTAAAACATCTTCATCTTCGAATCTCAAAACGGTAAATCCTGCTTTTTCTAATTCTTTTTGCTTAATTCTATCATTTAATTGTGTATCAGGATAGTGATGGGTAATTCCATCGACTTCAGTGATCAATTTAAGCTCTTTGCACATAAAGTCTGCGATGTAATTTAAAACAGGCCTTTGTCTCAGGAATTGATAACCTTTCATTTGCCGTGCTCTTGATACATATTTCCATAAACAAGCTTCAGCCTTGGTCATAGTGACCCGGTTGGCCTTGGCTAATCCCTTGAGCTTTTTGTTGTATCCGTATAGATTTGACTTATTTGCTTTCATTGATTTCCTCCCCCTGCACCCCCTCAGTGAGGACTCAGTGAGGGGGACATTGAAACATTTCGTCAGCAGGTCTCGTCCTGAAATAGGTTGACTACAAAACTAACAAAGTAGTCAACTAAAAACAGGGCAAAATGGAAAGAGGGAGTTATTAAGAGGTTCCTGCAAATTTATGCATCCTTTTCAATACACCTGATTTGCTCTTAATCCCATAGGATCTACACCCCCGAACTATCAAGTAGCGCTTTGATTTGATCCTCAATTTCAGGAGATGAGGGTTTTTGGGTGTCCAGTGATACAATTTTTCCATCCTTGTCAATAAGCATATACTTGGGGATACCCTGAATTTGATAGTCTGTCATGATTTTAGAGCTCCACCCTGATTCTGCGATCAGTTGAATACCTTTAAATTCAGGTTTCTTATCCAGCATTTTTTCCCAATCTTCCTTATCGTCATCGATGGAGATGTAAACAAAAGCTACATTCTCACCCTCAAATTTCTTCCGTAGCTTATTGGTAGCGGGTATCTCCACAAGGCAGGGCTTGCACCAGGAAGCCCACATGTCGATATAAACCACTTTGCCGAGCAGGTCACCCAGCGAAACATTTTCACCATGTCTTGTTTCCAAAGTAAATTCAGGCGCCGACTGGCCGGGAGAAAGTATTGCCAACGCATTGTATTTGGTTTCGACATCCACCAAATATGGGGAATTTGGAAATATGTTTTTGTAATTGTTATAATCGTCAGATAATCCTGATATTCCATAGTAATCTATCCGGTTATTGAGATTAGCGGCAAGAAGGTAGCTTTTCATACCTTTTTTCAAATCATCAGATTCGATTGTTGCATATATCTGATGGGTTGCTTCGGGATATTCAACACCATTTTGTTTGCTGTATTCAGAAACTATCTGAACATAATAGTTTGATAGTGCAATTCGGTATTCTCTGTTTATTAATGCATACTCTGCATTAAATGGAGGTTTTTCCGGTTCACCTGGATCATTGATTTTATCATCCATAGTTTTGGATGCAATTGTATAGTAGTAATGGCGGTTATATTTTTCTGCAACAAGTACAGCATTTTCAGTTTTGGAAAAGAGATGATTTTCATATTCATTAGAAAAATCTTCGAAAAGGACCAATTGTGAAACAGATAGCTCCTCTTCTTTATTTAAAAAAGATTCAGAAGAAAGCTTCCCATTTGTCGAATTGTACTTTACTTCAACAGCCGATTTAATCCGTTGTTTTTCTGACAAATAATTGTTGATTTCACTTCCTTCAAAGTTGATTGTTTCCATAAAACCCCTTCCATCTGCTTTAATAATTATATGGTCACCTGGCTGTACATACATCTCGGCCTGAGTTTTCATATAGCCTAAAAACATTTGGGTTGGTGCTGAAATTTCAAATTCAAGGATAAAATGTCCTGATGAATCAAGTTGTTGTTTGCCAAAATCACGAATTATTGTTGCAGGATAGTTGTATCCGATAATTTCTATCACAGGATCAGAAGCATAGCGAATCATACCCTCTATGATAGTTTTTGTTTCCGGCAATTCTAATGGTTCATTTTCGCAAGAAACAATTAGAAAAAAAGACAACACGGGGATATACCAAAAGGTAGCAATGGATTTTTTCATTGAAATAATATCAAGTGGCAAATTTATTTAAAAGGTCATCAACATCAGTAAAGGAGAGAATGATATTTCCGTGATAAATAATAGGGCCGTGCTTAATGATATTGAATAAAAAGATGATAGTATAGCGATCCCAATCAAACAATAAAGATCTTTCCGGATGTCAAACGAAACTGAAATTAACTTAAAAGAAATTTTAAAATTGTTTAATAAACGGTCTCCTTCCAGTCTTTCACTAAAAGATATCGTCTTTGAAACTAACATAGATAAAAAGACACTGTCAACGAAATTTAAGAGTATAGATGATATCACAGAAGCTCTTTATCTTGATTTCATGGAAAAGTTAACGAGGGAACTTTTGGTCGATAGCCTTGCCATAAAAGGTCCGGAATTTTTTGCGGAAATGATTTACAACACAATGATGATTCGCTATGATTACAGGTTTCTGGCTCGTGAATTTGACTCGATTATGAACAATAATCCGCGAATGAGAAAGCATTATACTTCCAACAGGATAAAAGCCAAACAATCATTACTTAGCGTTTTTAATGTTTGGCGAAATATGGGCTATCTGGAGGAAGAAGAATTCATTGGGTCATACGAAGATTTATTAGTCCGGCTGGAAATGTTGCTCGAATATTGGCCGGTAGCAGCCAATATATATGTTAAAAAGGGAGGGAAAGAAAAAATTATCACCTACCACAGAGTGGTTGCCAATACGATGCTTCCTTTCCTCACTGAAAAAGGAAAAAAGTCTTTTGTAGAGGCAATGTTAAAATTCAATTGACTTTCAATGCCTGGTAAAAGAAATTGTTGAGTGGTGTTGCAACATGATATTTGGTGATCAGCATTTTGACCAGATCATCCTGAACCAGCACTTTTGGACTAAATTTGAAGAAATAGTAAAAACTTTTGTTGGCGATCAAGGGCAAATCCTTTTCCAGTTCCGCGAATTCGGGCGGTAGCCTTTTGTTTTTCTCCCCCAGTATTTCGCCAAAGGTGTCGACAAATTTCTTTTCTGAAATCAATTTCCTGAATGGTTTTTGATTTGCAGCAATATGTGACCGTACACCGGTTAACTGGTCTTTGTCAAGCATATGGCATCCGGAGTACACACGAATATCCACATGATTGGCCTGAACATAAAATCCAGGTCTTGTTTTATCCTTTTTGCCACCTTCGGATATCAGTGCGGAAGCGTGAATTTTGTATGGTGTTTTATCTTTTGAAAACCTGACATCCTTGTGGATCCTGAAAATGGCATCTTTTGGTTCGATTGTCAGGTTGGGAAATTCATCAGATAGCCCTCCAATGAGACCTTCGACAAAATCGTGGAAAGGATTTTTTACGGAATCCTCGTATCTCTTTTTGTTTTCATGAAACCACTCACGGTTATTGTTCTTTTCAAGGTCTTTAAAAAATGCAGCGAAATCACTTGTAAAATATTTCATTTTTAATAGTGTCTAGGTGTTTCAATAAAACGATTATTTACATTTTTGGTTATCAAAACATGGATGATAACTAATCCTTTCCAATCGTTTTATTTTTTATCAATGGATTGGCCCAGAAGCTGATACTTAGAATATACCCAAGTGGTATAAACAAAAACACCATTCCTGTTTTAAGTGAGGATAAATCGCTGATACCACCAATTAGTATTTGTACTATGGCCCCACCGGCAATCCCGGTCATGAGTATGCCTGCAAAAGAACCGTGGTGTTTTGACACAGAATTTAGCCCCAGTGAAACAATTACAGGGTACATAATAGATAAGAAGAATCCTGAAATTGGAAATGCCCAAAGCGAAACCTGGTCGCTTCCAAGCAAACCTGCTGCAACACATATAATCGCCAATATTGTGAACCAGCGAAGGATAATTTTACTGTCGATTAGTTTTATAAGCACAAGCCCAAGGATGCCCCCAATCGTCATTAACCCCCAGAAGTATGAAACAGCATTTGCTCCGGTTGTCTCAGGGTCAAACCCATGATAGTTGTTCAAAAATTTAGACATCCAATAGGAAATACCCTGCTCTGCACCAACATAAGAGAATATGCCAAAGAAAAAGAGGATGACATACTTATTTTTAAACAACTCAATGTAGCTGTCTTTGGATCCAACTTTTTCATCTTCCTGCAATTCTACCTTGGGGAATTTTATCAGAATGATCACCACGATCATCAACAGGCCAAGCACGGCAAATACCCAATATACAGATACCCATGACATCATATCAGGTACAATTCCGGACATCAAACTAATGAGTGGTTTTTGCACATTGCCCTGGTCAATATTTGAGACAAAGTAAGAGTACATCTGGGGGCTTATAAATGAAGCCGCCCCAAAGATGAGTTGGGCCAAAACAGAATTAAACGCGAAGTTTGCTTCCCCTCCGGACACCCTCAACAGTGGATTGATCACCACCTGTAAAGCCGCCATCCCGGCGCCGATGATAAAGAGTGAAACAACATACACATTAAACTCGGGTCGAATGGCAAACATCAGTGCACCCAGGAAAGCGAAAGTAAAAGCCAGGATCATCATCTTTTTTTCACCCCACTTTTCCACCAGGAATCCTGATGGGATCGACATAACACCATAAGCTATGAAAAAGGCAAAAGGTAAAAATCCTGCCATTGTCTCTGTCAGGTCGTAGCTCTGCGAAACATTGGGATTGAGTGCTCCCAGAATATTGGTCAGGAATGAGATGACGAAAAAAGTCAGGAGTATGAGTCCGACGATATAATAATTTTTGTTCATGGGTTTATTATTTAGCTTTCTTTAAATCTTTTCATCGCGAAATATGCGGCCCCTAGAAATCCTGCTTTGTTACCCAGGCTTGCCGCCAAAATTTTCACACCTTCCTTACAATCATCCATGGCATATTTCATGGCTTCGGTCCGGATTTTATCAATATAAATTTCTCCTGCTTCAGATACACCTCCCCCAATAATAATACATTCCGGATTAAAAATATTTATATATGCAGCTACTCCTTTTCCTATAAGTTTCACGTTTTCATTTACTACCTCCAGGGCATTCGCTTCTCCTGATTTGTATTGTTTAATTATATATTCTCCGTCGATGGATTCATTATTTTCATTCTGAATCCGGTCTTTGTATCTTCTCACCATAGCCGCTGTGGAAGCGAAGTCCTCCCACAACCCTTCCTGGTTATCAACTTCAATGGGGATGCAACCTAATTCAGCACCTGCATACCGGTGGCCACGGTACAAATCACCGTTGATGATAATAGCGCCTCCAATACCCGTACCAATCGTCAGGAAAATCATATTTTCTCCCTTTTGCTGGTAGCCAAATACATATTCTCCCAGTCCCATCAAATTGGCATCATTATCTACAAAAACAGGTAAATTGACTGCTTTTGTAAGGATGGAAGCCAGAGGGATATTTTCCCAATCGGGAAGGTTTCCTGCTCCCCCTTTTACAACACCTGCTTCTATATCCACCAATCCAGGTGTACCTATGCCTACACACGCAATATTTTGAAAATTTTGCTGGAGTTCATGGATGCAATCCGCTAACGATTTGATCACGTCTTCCTTTGATCGGGTGGCATTGGTGGGAATTTTGTTTTCGAAGAGAACCTGTCCATTCTCTGTGACGGCCGCGTATTTTATGCTTGTTCCTCCAAGGTCGATACCGGCCGTTACTAATTCTGACATATTGAAAAAGAATATATTCTAAGTAGTAAAAAATTTTGTTAACTACCTAATTATCGCAAATGTAATCCTTGGGAATTTCTAAAGGGAGAAATGAAACGATATTCTATTATTTTATAATAACGCTATATTTAGCCTGTTATAATTCCAATGGAAAGTATCAAAACAAAAATAGAAAAGTCGTTGGAGGATGAATTTCTTTCAAAGGAAGAATCCAGGGATATCATAAACTCATTCAGGCAAGAGTATTTTTCACCAAAAGAACGCGTTGAATTAATCAAATATGCAACCAGGCTTGCTTCAGAACGAGCCAATCCTGAAAATCAACAATTTGTGTTCAAGTGGTTTCAGCAGTTGTGTAATGTACTTGGTGATTTTGGTACAGATGAGTTGCATAATAACGCATTCTTCAGTCATACCGATGATATACGATCCAAAGTTATCCGTACTATTAAAAATGGATCTGGTAACATCGATATATGTCTTTTTACAATTAGTGACAATAAAATTACTGATGCCATCCTCAATGCTAAAAACCAGGGACTTAAAGTCCGTGTTATTACCGACGACGAAAAGATGATGGATAAAGGGTACGATATTTTCAGGTTGAAACATCGTGGTATAACGGTGAAGATTGACTCTTATAAAAGTCTGATGCACCATAAATTTGCCATCATTGATGACCATAAAGTAATTTCAGGGAGTTATAACTGGACCAGATCAGGCTCCGAGATCAACAACGAGAATATTATCATTACTGATAATCACAGGATAGTAACTGCTTTCGGAAACGAATTTAAAAGACTTTGGCAGCAGATGAAAAAGTTATAAAGTATTATCCGTTACGTATTTATAAATCATCCCCGAGATATCAGCCAGGACTTCAGTACCCTTATCGAAATCTTCAAGATTTTTAGACAAGAGTACCACCACATACTTTCTTCCATCCGGAAGAAAAACAATACCCGAATCATGATGAACTCCTGTAATGGACCCGGTTTTATGGGCGACCTTTACATTGTCCGGTAATTTTGCAGGGATAATGGAGTTGAATTTTTGATCCAGAAGTGTATTGATCATTGCTTCTGATGCGGATGTATTTACCACCTGATGGGTCGCGAGTTTTTCATAAATTACCAGGAGGTCATACGCTGTAGTGGTGTTGCTCAATCCCTTTTCATAAGCTTTGATGTCCTCTACACCCCGCAATACATTGATATCGGGTGCTCCTAATTCACGCATACTGCGGGTGACATTCTCTGCACCTACGAGATCAATGATGATATTTGTGGCCAGGTTCGAACTTACAATGATCATATCGTAAACGAGAGAGTCGATGCGTTTATACCGGTTTACCTGTGCATAAAGTTCAGTGTAACTGTCATCCCCTTCTGATAAATTGTAGGTACTGCCGTCCACAATACTTTTGAATTCATTTTTTACCAGGATTGTATCTGTGAGGTTGAACCTGCCTTCAAGCGCCTGTTTATAAACTTCAATCATTACGGGGGTTTTCATTGTACTCGCCGCATGAAAGTGCTCATGTTCATTAATCAATAATTCTTCCCCGGTAGAGATATTTTTGAACGCGACGGCAAAGTCTCCTTTTTGAGTATTAACAATCTCTTTTATTTTTGAAGAAAGTTCACTCCGACTGCTATTTGAGTTACATGAAGTAAGTAGAATGATTGCTGACAAAACGGTATAACTGAAACGCATGTTCATATTCCGGATAATGTGGGAGCAATAATAAATAGGAATGTATTAAATCTCACTGATTTTTGCAAAATCCAAATCTATGCAGGCCTGTGGAGGCAAGTATCGTTGATTGGTGGTAGTTTAAATAAACTAATTTTGGAGCTATTTCGAATAATAAACTATGAATTAGAATTCCTATAATTTCCTAATGGCCCGGATGTAATTATCCCTTCCTATTATTGTAAATTCAGGATATGATTCCGATCAGAAGAATGTAATTGTCCGGTCAGGCAATTATTAAACCTGTCCGACTTAGTTTAAATCTTCAGACTATTTGTCCTTGTTTAATATTTTTTCTTTTGCGATTTCTGCGTACTCACCCACTTTTTCGTTCAATTCTTTTGTGAATTTCCCGAACTTATCCTGAGAAGCCTTCACTAATTCGTCCTTGAATTTGTCAGCTTCTTTTGACAATTTTTTCAATGTTTTTTTACCACTGTCAGGTGCCAGTAATACACCTGCAACTGCCCCGGCCATTGCACCTACAATTACGCCTGCTAAAAATCTTAATGCTCCATTCATCGTTCCTCCTTTTTTGAGATTTTAATATTTATTACGTCTTTATTTGTTTAAATGTTACTATTAGAAATATACGTAATTCTGCGCACAATTGTGACACTTTTTAAAGATAAAATCCAAAAAAATTACTGTTGGAATTAAAAATGTATATAAATACCTTATTCAGTTATTTATCGAACAATTGATTGAGAATGTCTTTGGCCTGATGCCACTGCAATCGTGGCCCAAATTGTGAGACTACTTTGGAAGAAGCCAGGCTGGCAATCTTCCCTGCCTGGGCATAAGTATGGCCGTGAGTAATTCCGTATAAAAATGCGCCGGCATACATGTCGCCGGCCCCGTTCGTATCAATAGCATTTACCTGGTAGGGTTCAATGTCAATAAAAGTGTCGCCATCCCAGATCATTGCTCCATTTCTACCCAATGTGATGGCAAAGGTCCGGGCAGCTTTCTTCAGGTTTTCCCGAGCATCCATAAGGGATTCTTTCCCGGTATAAATTTTTGCTTCCTCTTCATTACAAAACAAAAGATCAACACCGGCTCCAACAACTGATTCCATATTTTCCCTGAAAAAATTGATCATATTCAGGTCTGAAAATGTGAGCGAAGTTTTTACTCCATTTTGTTCAGCTACTTTTTTGGCGTACATCATTGCTTCATATCCGGAAGGGGAAGCTACCAGATATCCTTCGATGTATAAATATTTTGAATCCTTCAGAACTTCATCATCGATTTCATCGGTGGAATAATGCTGGGTTATTCCAAGGTATGTATTCATTGTTCTCTCCGCATCGGGTGTGACCATAACAAGACACTTTCCGGTAATTCCATTTGCACGCACTCCATTTTGAAGGTTGCTGTTCACCCCCGCTTCCTGAAGGTCCTTCAGGTAAAAATCGCCAAACTCATCATTGGCAACTTTGCAGGAGTAATAAGCTTTGCCACCAAACTGGCTCACGGCAATAATACTGTTAGCTGCTGATCCTCCGCTTTGTAATTTTGCTTTATCACGGTCAATTTCTTTCATCAGTTTGTCCTGACGGTCTTCATCAACCAACGTCATCAGGCCTTTGTCAATGTCATGATCATTAAAAAATTCTTCACTTACTTCAAACTCCAGGTCAACAAGGGCATTTCCAATCCCATATACATCGTATTTTTTCATCTTCTGCTTTGCTTTTAAGGTCGGCAAATATACATTTATATTCAATCGGACAAACAGGAAATCACTACCGAACTTCTAAATTGATCTTTGTGTATAATACCACCCCCATCACCCCCGCCAGCGGTCCGCCAGCGGGGGCATTGAAACTAGTTAATTACAAAGTTTATTAATAAAACTAGAATGGACATTTATATTATTTTTTTTAAGGAGGTGTCATGTATGGAATTTCCACCCCAAGTCCCAAATCTTTGGCCCTGTCCGGATAATCTGTGATAAGGCCATCAACACCCGCTTCTACAAGTTTTTGCATATCTTCAGGTTCGTTTACAGTCCAGGGAATCACTTTCATATTTTTGGCATGCAAAGTTTTAATTTCACTTTCATGGAGCAACTTGAAATATGGACTATAAATATTGGGTACAAACCCTAATTCTTCCAGATTTACTTCAATAGATTTAAGGTTCTCCACCAATGCTGCCAGTTTGACATCAGGATAGTGCTCATGCCAATGCCTGAGCACCCTGAAATCAAAAGATTGGATAATAACCCGGTCGGGATCAAGGTATTTATTTATTACTGCATAAACCAGTGATGAAAATTCGGGAATCTCCGGATGGTTTATGTTGTCACCTTTCTCAGAGCTTTTGATCTCAATGTTGTATTGTACGAGATAACCTGTTTCTCCTTTGATATGTTTTTCAACTTCCCTGATCACATCGATCAACAAGGGTTTCTTTATTGTTTCGTTTTTCTGTTCAGGAAAATCAGGATGAGGACTTGATCCGCAATCATACTTTGAAATCTCATCATAGTCAAGTAAGTAAATATTATGTTCTTTTTCATTCTCCTTTTTTATAGCATCACCGAAAGTGTCCACACATATTGTTGATGAGAAATAATGTTCATGCGATACAACCACCTTCTTGTCGGCGCTGATAACAACATCCATTTCTATCGTAGTAACTCCAAGATCCAGCGCTTTCAGAAATGCCGGTATCGAGTTTTCGGGTAATAAGCCCCGGGCACCACGGTGACCTTCCAGGTCAAAATTTTGTGCAGTGGCTTCAGGTATTTGGATTACAGCCATAGTAATGAACAAGATATTCAATATGAAATAAAATTTATGTATCATAGAAGTCAAAATATTAAATTTTATTATGGGAAAATATAAATGGTTCTACACAGTCTTTTCAATATTACTGTTTTTTCAAATAATGAACCTTACGTTTAAATTGTTTAATCCCTATTATTTTGGTTTGGTATTTGTAGGACTTCTTGTTGTAGTCAACACTGTATTTGGGATTTACATGGGTGTAAAAAAATATATTTTAGTAACCTTTGCATTAGTTAGTCTTCTATTAATTGGAGTAATGTTTTTTATCGTCTGGAATTAAAGTTTGAAATTTGAAGAATTTATTATTTGTAATTTTTATCATAGCGTTTTCTTCCTGCTACCATGCGGATGATGTGGAATTTATAAGTATTGAAAATATAGTTATAAATGGTATGGATGGCCGGTTTGTGAATGTTAATGTCGATGCAATACTTTTTAACCCCAACAAAGTAAAAGGTAAAGTGAAATCGGTAGATGTGAAGGTGTTGTACAATGACAAAGAAGTTGCACAGGTAAAGCATATTGGCGTAACACACGTTAAAGCCAATTCGAATTTTTCAGTTCCTCTGGAAATGGCTGTTGATATGGAGAAAATTAATGAGGACCTGTTGAGTAATTTAAGTGCGATCTTTTCAAATAAAGGAATAAAACTTCGCTTTGTAGGTGATGTAAAAGTGAGCATCCATGGGATAGCTTACAAAGTCCCTATCGACCACATAGAGAGTATAACTTTCTGATCAATAGAATTAAAAGCCATTATTAGCCTTTTTGAATGCTTCATTTTATTTTAGCAATGAAATAATTGATGCTAAAATGGAACAGATTGAAAATTCAAATGAGTATGTAGTAGCTGCCTGGAACCTTGTTGTAGCATATGGCCCGAAGGTGGTATTGGCAATTGTTACGCTGGTCCTTGGCCTTTGGATTATTGGAATAATAACCAGGGGGTTCCGAAAACAGATGCAACGACGCGATATTGATCCCTCGCTTGCTCCTTTTCTGTCAAGTCTATTTTCAAACATATTAAAAGTCCTCCTTGGGTTAAGCATCCTAAGCATGGTTGGCGTTGAAGTCACCTCCTTTATTGCTATTTTGGGCGCTGCCTCCTTCGCCGTGGGACTGGCTTTACAGGGGAGCCTCCAGAATTTCGCCGGTGGTGTGATGATTTTGATCTTTAAACCTTTTAAGGTTGGTGACTATGTGGAGGTAGCCGGTTATGCAGGATCAGTAAAAGAAATACAAATTTTTAATTCTATCCTGACTTCTCCGGACAATAAAACAATCATTATACCCAATAGTACCGCATCCGGTTCTGCAATGATCAATTATTCCAGGGAAGCTACCCGACGCTTAGAATTTACTGTAAGTATTGGCTATGGAGAATCCATGAAAAAGGCAAAAGGGATATTATTAAAAATAGCACATGCCGATGAGCGCGTTTTAAAGGATCCTGAACCCTTTGTGGGTGTTGCCGAATTAGCAGGTAGTTCTGTAAATATTAAATTTCGCGTTTGGGTGAATAGCGGTGACTACGAATCCCTGTTTTTCGATTTTAATGAAGCGATTAAAAATGAGCTGGATGCAGCAGGCATTACAATTCCATAGCCCCAACGGCAGGTTACATTAGTCAAAGAATAGCAGTTTTAATAATTATTTGTGTCATGAATAGAATTAAGATTATAATGGCCATAATATTTGGCTCTTTTGGATATATCTATGGGCAGCAATTACAGCCGGCAGATACAAGCTATTGGCATACGGGGATAAAAGGGATATTAGGTATAAACCAGTCCAGTTTTTCACACTGGCAGGCCGGGGGTGAGAATGCCTTCGCATTTAATACATTGATGGAGTTTACCGCCGATTATCATAAGGGAAGAATATTGTGGACCAACAGGTTAAAAGCCGGATATGGATCAACCAATCAAAAATCTACTGGTTTCCGAAAAAATAATGACGTTTTGAGTTTTGAAACCAAATATGGATACAAGTTTATTGCGGGTAAACCTGGATGGTTATGGTCCACAGCCATCAACTTTTTGACCCAATTTGCAGATGGATACAATTACCCGAATGATTCTGTAAAAATATCGACTTTTATGGCACCGGGATATTTACTTATTGATACCGGTATTGAGTACAGGAAGGGCAGTTCTTTTTCAGCTATTTTATCCCCGGTTGCAGGGAAACTCACATTTGTAAAAGACAACTCGCTTGCTGCTGCCGGAGCTTTTGGGGTGGAACCCGGAGAACAATTTCGTTCGGAACTTGGCATCTCTTTTAAACTGAGATATAAAAAGGAGATAATCAAAAATGTAAATTACACGGCAGATGCAGTACTGTTTACAGAATACGGTGAAAAATTCGGAAACATCGATGTTTACTTCAATAATCTTTTCGTTTTCAAAATCAACGATATTTTTGCTACAACACTATCTTTCGACTTCATTTACGATGACGATATTCCAATAAAGGAGTTTGATGAAGGTGGAAATCTGATAGGAGAAGGGCCGCGGCTTCAGTTCAAACAGGTGCTGAGTCTTGGTTTAACCCTGTTATTACCAAGGGAAAAGGATGATTAACGATTCATAAGTAATTGGTGATTTGGTTTACCATAATTAGTGAAATTTTATAGAATTATCCAGTTAGGTTTTATTTATAAACAAAGGTTGTTCATCGAATCGGAAGTATAAAAATATTTTTCTTCTTTGTTACTTTTTCCCAGTCGATGGAAAAGGTAACCAAAAAGATCTTGAATTCTGCAAAGGTCTTCCGAGACACCACATCACTTTGAATCTACATTTACTCACCAGGGACTTGAGTAAATTTCATCATTCTGTAAAACAGTGTGGCACGACTG
>SDBV01000679.1_pt1 | contig 49169 bp, 42 predicted proteins | sample 2277081 | NCBI WGS metagenome assembly SDBV01 (sample SAMN10402039, study PRJNA504765) | marine sediment metagenome | isolation source: marine sediment core GS10_PC15, 223 cmbsf | place: Arctic Ocean: Southern Knipovich Ridge | collected 2010
GATTCGTGCCCCTGGTGAAGGATCGAGAATTCACCAAGGAATACGACAAGGCCTATCAGGAGCGATGGAAACTCCAAGACGAACTGCAAAAACTCGAAAGACAGTATGAAGATATGCTCAAGCGCGACCCCGCCCACCTCGAGGAAAATGTTGAGAAAGTCAGGGCATTCATTTCCTTGTTGGAATCAGATGATGAGCCACCCCCGAGAAGAAGAAGGTTCAATCCTGAGAGAAGCGAAGCGGAAAAAGAGGACCATGAGGAAGAGCTGCTCTTGGTCCTGGCAAAAAGAAGACTGGGCGAAGCTGAAACGGTATCGGAGACATATTCGGAAGCAAAGCGAACGGAAGTGAAGGAGCAAATCACGGAGACCGAGCAGGGAATTGAAGAACGGCGATATTTGGACGATATTGAGCTTGCCTATGGAGTCATCGAAGATTTCGATGAACCTACCGACGAACCGATTCACATTCGCGGCGATCCGAAAAACAAGGGGGACCTGGCGCCCAGGGGATTTATTCGATTTATCACTCCCGAGGATCCGGTGATTCCGGAAGGTCAGAGCGGTCGATTGCAGTTTGCGGAATGGGTTGCCTCCCCGGAGAATCCGATGACTGCCCGCGTGATGGCCAACCGGATTTGGCAGTACCATTTTGGAAGGGGGATTGTCTCCACCTCGAGCGTGTTCGGGAACAATGGCCAACCGCCAACGCATCCGGAGTTGCTGGACTGGCTGGCAAGCCGTTTTGTGGAGAAGGGCTGGTCGATTAAAGCAATGCATCGATTGATTATGTTGTCCTCAACGTACCGGACGTCCAGCCGCGAGAACGACAGCTACTTGCAACTGGACCCGAGCAACTTCCTGCTTGCCCGCTTTCCTAAGCGCCGACTGGAGGCCGAGCCGATTCGCGATTCCATCCTGGCCGTGAGCGGAACACTCGACAGGACGCTTTACGGCGAACATCCCTTCCCCAAGGGCAGAGATTTGAGATTTGACGAGGGGCGTCCCTTCGCGGTGGACTATGAACACAATCACCGCTCTGTTTACCTGGTGAATCGTCGGTTCACCAGGCATCAGTGGTATGAATTGTTCAACGGTCCGGACACGAAACGCTCTACGCCCAACCGCCGGACTTCAGCCCCGCCCCAGCAGGCTCTCTTCTTGATGAATAATCCCTTGATAAAGGAAGCCTCCGAGGCCTTTGCCGAACGTCTGCTGGCGGAGAGAGACACGGACCCGGATCGCGTTCGGAGGGCCTTCATGCTTGCTTACGCTCGAGATCCTTCCGAAACGGAAATCAATGACGCGCTCGATTATTTGCAGGAAATAGGGCACGATCAATCGCAATCGGGTATCGATGAAACCGAGTCGGAGTCAGATGCCTGGGCAAGTTTTTGCCGAATAATTTTCATGAGCAATGAGTTTATTTTTGTCGAGTAAGCATAGAGAAAACGATGCAAGACCGTATGCAAACTGCCCGGGAGGTTTGATTCATGGCTGATAATTTTTACATGTCCCGTCGCGAGATGTTGCTTCGATCCGCCTTTGGGTTCGGGACCATCTCAACCCTATCCCTGAGTTCAGTCCAAAATACGCTGGGTGCTCTAGCGGAAGCACCACACCCGCTCGCCGCTAAAGCTCCGCATTTCACCCCCCGCGCACAGCGAGTGATTTTTCTCTATCAAACCGGAGGGGTCTCCCATATCGATACTTTCGATCCGAAGGAGAAACTTAACGCCGATCACGGCAAAACTTACGGCGATAGGGGTAAGAAACTGAGGGGCAGCAATTGGGAAGCCCATCCTTACGGAAGAAACGGGACCATGGTGACCACCTTGTTTCCGAACATCTGCAAGGCGATTGATGATATTTGCCTGATCCGGTCCATGTGGGGCGACCAAGACGGTCACCTCCAGGCAGATGTTCAAATGCACACCGGTTCGAACGGCTCGGCGATAATGCCGGGAATCGGAGCTTGGCTCAGCTACGCTCTCGGGACTCAAAATGTGGATCTCCCTTCTCATGTGGTCTTTTGCAAGAGCCTGCCTTACGGCGGCGGTCAGGAGTGGGATTCCTATTTTCTTCCCTCTTATCACCAAGGTGTTGTGATCAAACCGAGCGACGACCCGATACCTAACCTTTCACCTTATAGGAAGACTGATCTCCAGGAAAAGGAGCTGCAAATGCTCCACAAGATAAACGAGAGACATCTGTTGTCGCGACGCGAGATGGTCGATTTGAAAGCACGCATGTTGGCGTTCAAGACTGCGTACAGCATGCAGAGTATCGTGCCCGATCTATTTGATTTGGGGGACGAAAGTGACGCCACCCTGCAACTCTATGGCGTGGAGCCAGGCGACACAGAAAGTTACGCCTGGCAGTGTCTCATGGCGCGGCGCATGGCGGAAAAGGGGGTTCGTTTTATCGAACTGGTCGATTCCGGTGGTGCGGGTGGCAACTGGGACCAGCACTCAAGATTGGAGCAACATGAGAGGCAAGCACGAATAATCGACCAACCGACGGCGGCTTTGATTCAGGATCTCAAACTTCGCGGAATGTATGACGATACGCTGATCGTCTGGTGCACCGAGTTCGGTCGTACGCCTACGGGAGAGAGCGGCCGTGAACATCACGCCAAGGTGTTTAGTTGCTGGCTGGCGGGCGGGGCAGTCGAAGGCGGGTTGGTCTACGGCGCTTCAGACGATATCGGGTGGGACGTTGCGGAAAATCCCGTGCACATAAACGACTTCCACGCCACAATTCTGCATATCATGGGCCTCGACCACCTGAAGCTCACGTACAAGTACGCCGGACGGGATTTTCGACTCACCGATGTGGGCGGCAATGTCGTCCATGATCTCCTCGCCTGATCCGCGCCGGTTGTTCATGCAGAACGAAATAGTAAATAAATAAGAATAAGAATAAATAGGGGACAGGGGGTCCTGTTATTCCCTATTGTTCCGACTGTTCTATTGTTGGGGCCCGTCCCGATATGAAGGGCACGATGACATCGACATGCGGTCGACGAAAAAGTAGATGGGGCGGGCTTTCTCAGTTGGGGAAACAATGAACCTCTGCGCTTAAAGCGCTTGTTTCGAGCCTTTGGTCTCGCCGAGAGGCATTCTGGCGCGTCAGATGTTGACATATCGGGAAACGGTGCGTATCTTGGTTGCAGGGCGGCCCGCGGAGTTCGCGGATTGTTTCATATAGAAAATCTCAGCTAACAGGTGTATCAGGGATTTCCAGGCAGAACTTTGTGCGCCTGAGTTTTGAACTGCGCGAAGTTACAGTGGTAGATTTGTTTATTTGCGGAAAGGGTCGAGCGGCCGCGGTTCAGGCTCGGCGGCAGAGTTGAATGCCGCGCGTGCATCTCCTTCTCCCCTCCCTACAGGTTCGTTGAGGCTTCCGGGCTCACAAGGCGATTGCGAGGATATTTGCGCTCGTAGCTGGATCCACAGTGTGATCCTTACTGCTGCGGTATTCATAGGGTGTGTCGAAAGACAGTTCCACGACAGGATTGAAGTGCTGTTAATGGAGGGTATTGTGGTATTGCTTAAATCCGAATGCATACTCCGGGCGAGGTTGGTCCTTCTCGGGGTGGCCGCCGTTCTGATGCTCTTTCCGGGCCTATCATTCAGCGAGACGTTAATGCCGGGGGCGAACCTCGTTCAGTTGACGACGGACGGCAAGTCGCGCGCCTGGCAAATGTCGTCGAGGGGGAACTGGATAGCGTATCTGCTCGACATCTCCAACACCCAGGCGCAACTCCGTGTGATGACGCTGGATGGTTCGGAAGATCGGGCTGTGAGCCCGGTGGGCAATCCCTTTTTCGTGCAGTGGTCGTGGGGAGGAGATCGGCTCAGCTACGAATTTACGAGCAATCGCGAGCTGGGCAGCCAGGGGAACGTGTTTATCTATGACCTCGCAGGAGACCGTTCGTACACGGTATCGCAGACCTATTCGTATGAGTCACTGTTCGGTGGCAGGCGGTTTGGAAGGGGTGGCCGTCCCGGCGGGGGTGTCAGGAGCCGTCCGCCGCGTCAGGACGAACGACCCGGTTTGAATCAGGGTCCCTTTGCGGACGGACCCTACTGGTCGGCCGATGACAAGTTCGTGGCGTTTTCGTTGCGCACCTCGGGTGGTGAGGAAGAGGTATGGGTTTCGGATTCAGTAACCGGGAGGTATCAGCGGATTTTGCCCCAGCGAAGCGGGGTCGGGGAACAGCGATGGAGTCCGAATACACCCGCGAGACTGGTCTTACAGGTGACGGCCAGCGGGATCTATAACGACATTGCCACGGTGAATGCCAATGGCACAGGACTGACCATGCTGACCAACATCGGCTCGGATTCGGTCCGTAACGACGATGCGGTCTGGAGTCCGACGGGCGAGTGGGTAGCGTATCTGAGCGATCTGGAGATGACGGAGGATGAGCAGCAAAGGTTTCGCTCGGATGTATGGGTGGCGCGGCCGGACGGATCGGAGGCGCGCAATCTTACGCAGGCCACATCGAATTCGACCGAGGACCAGCTCGCGTTTCGTTTTTTGCAGTGGTCGTGGGACGGGAAATGGATCCTCGCGTCGGGCAATCGCCACGATCAGCAAGGCCGGCGGATATCGACCACGTTTCTGGTCAATCCGGAAGGCGGATACGAGGTACTGCATACCTCTGATCCGGCAGCGACGGGTGAGGCAGAATCACTTCGAGGGACGAGATGGTCGTATGACAGCACAAAATTCGCGACACTGATGAGGCGCAACCGGGTCCGGAACTGGACTACGAGACCGGAGTTCGAAGACAGTCGAACCGGGGTCGCAGTGTATGACCTTGAGACACGCCAGATGCATGAAATACTTTTTTATAGCGAAGAGCGCGACGCGAAAAAAGTGGACGGACAAGTTACGTGGTCACCGGATGGCAAGTCGCTTTTGATTACCGTGAACAAGGTGATCAGTTCGGATGACGGGATCATGCAGCCGGACGTGTACCGCCTCGAGTTGCCGCCCGAGCTGGTCAGTCCTGAAGCGGCACGGTTTCATGGTCCGCCGATCGGAGTGGGGGCGCGTGCCGCGACATTGACCGTCGCACAAGCGCCGGGCGATATCGGGATCCCTTCCGATCTGAGCGGCGCACAACCCATCGAAACGACCGATGCACCGTCCTATAATATGGGCCCCGGCGAGATCATTGTGATCGTCGAGCCGCAACACTTGACGGTGGCCGAAATCGATCCGTTGATTCCAAGCGTCTACAAGCCGTACCTGCAGAGCGATTCGTCGCGCAATATATTCGTATTTGCGGGGCCGGAGTGGGTTCACGAAGCGCTGTTGGCCGATCTGGAGGTGATTGACTACCCGGCGGAGCATATTATGGTCGATCTGCTCGCGATCGAAACGAGCGATGCGATCACGCGCGAACTGGGGCTCGACTGGGCCTATACGGAAGGGCGTTTCTCGCTCTTTGCGCCGGAGGGTAGATCCGTGGCCGATTTCACACCGGGATTCCAGATTTCGCCGCCGGTGCTCAATCAAGAATTCAATCGGATCCCGAATTTCGATATCGCTGACCGGTTCGATGTGAACAATGTGGGCGACCTGCTTGTAGGTGGGCTGGGCACGTTTCCGGGTACGGGCCAGGGGCTGTTCAGCGGTGTAAGCACGCTTCCACGCGAGTTTTTCGTTCATCTGAACGCGCTCCAGCTGGACGGCGAGATTACGATTCTGGCGAATCCGCGGACCGTGGCAACAAGCGGGAAGGAGTCGGTGATTCAAATCCGGCGGGTGGTCAACTTCTTCTTTACGGAAGGCATTAACCTTGCCACGGGGACGCCGAACGTGCGCAAGAGCGACGTGACCGCCACTACGGAGGGCCGGATCACGCCGACGCTTCTGGCGGACGGAAAAGTGCACATGGTCCTGGACATTAACGTGGGCACGATCACGTTTGGGGCGGAAGACCTGCCCCAACAGACAGACCGGAAAGCGACAACGGAGGTGACGGTGGCGCCGGGGGATACGATCATTATCGGCGGCCTTCGCCAGCAGGAGCACAAGATAACGGAAACGCGAACACCCATCCTGGGATCAATTCCGTTCCTCGGGAAGTTGTTCAGGAAGACCCTGCGCGAGAACCGGCACAGTGTGCTGACGATCCTGATCACGCCGAGGGTGATGGGTCAGGAGGCTCCGCCGATTACGCTGCCCGATCCAGAATGGGCAGAGTTCGAAATGGACGACCGATACAGGGCGCCGATCATGAACAACGGCAGCCTGGATGGAAAGCCAGACAATACAAATCGCCCATTCCAAGGTAGCGAGCGCGGCTCCGGCCAATGAGCGGACGGCAGGCGATATTGCGGCGGGAACTGGGTGAGTGTCCCCTATTTTTGCCCCCCCATTCTTCCCTTTATTCTCACCTGTTTTCAGAGGTTCAGATCTTGATGTTCTTGCGGACGCGCTCAATCTGCTCAAGGCGTTCACGCTCCCTTTGAATTTTATCACGTTCCTGACGCTCTGCCTCGGTACGCTCACTCTCCAGCATTTTCTTGTAAATAGGTGCAGTCCTAGGAAGCCATTCTTTGAAGAAATCAATGACGGTCTGTATTTGATTTTCTGGGACCTGGATCGTGGCAGTATTCCCGGTTATGTGGAACTTTTCGGGACCTTTGCCCCAGACTGCCCGATCACCCGCCTTCCCGAGGGCGGAAATCCACTTGTCATTCACCGGTTGGCTGAGCGTAAGTTTTAATCTAGAGGGGTCCCAGTCAAAGTCAACTACTCTTGGTGGATCGCTAACCAACGGATCGTCAATCTCCCCTACGTCGATCACTTTATTGCCCAGTTCGCTGATGCGTTGGTGGTGGACGAACTCCGCCCCTCTTGCTTTGAGCTCTCCTTTGATCTCCCCGATAGAGCCAGGACGCTCTTCGGGATTCTGGCTTAGCATTCTTTCGACCAGCTCGTCGAGGTAGGCGTGATCCGGAGACACTGAGCCAATCGTCTTGTATGCAGTGCCTTGGGGGACTTCGCCAATGAAGAGTTCATTCAAAATGAGACCTAATGCAAATATATCGGCTCGGCGATCCACTTCTTGGCCTCGTCTCCTCTGTTCCGGCGCAGAGTACAAGAAGTTCGCCAGACGGGTGTTAGGGCCTGTCTCGACCAGTGTGTAGAGTTCTTCCTGAGAAAAGTGAGCAATGCCAAAATCGGCTACAATGAGGAGATGGTTGTCTTGGTCATAGAGTATGTTTTCAGGTTTTAGATCCCTGTGTATGACTTCGCGGCGGTGAGCAGTTTCTACTCCATCGAGGATTTGTGAAAAGAATTGTAGGGCCTCTTCTCTAGCACTTCCTTCTTCAAGAAGGTTCCGCAGAGACTTACTGTAGAAGGGCATTACAAAGAAGGGCGATGGCTTTTCCTTCTCTTCGTGCAAGCCATAATCGTACACCGTTAGGACGTTCGGGTGCTTGTTGACATGCCCAAAACGGTACTCATTCTCAAACCGCTTGAGCCTTTCTCGTGTTGTTTTCTCTGGTGCCAGTAGTTTTATTGCGACATCGTTACCGCAATCATCTTCTGCATGGTAGACCCGCCCACAACCACCCTCGCCGACCAATCTATCGGCGGTATACGTGTGGAATGCCGTTTTGAAGGTAAGAGGCTTGCGAAGTTGATTCATTGACGCCGGGTGCCCCTAGCGGCTGGTCTGCCAGTGCGGATGTCCCCAAATCCCTATACTGAACGGATCATATCACACGGAGGTGCACAAACCCTCGGGTGAGGCAGGGAAAGATTCTTCGGCTTCGCCTCAGAATGACCGAAGGAAGTAGCGCCGTGTGCCACTGGCGGCTGGCCCGCCAGTGGGTAAGCCCCTATTCCCTATAAGGATGTGACCTCCCTTCCAATTCGGGGTCAAGGCGTATAGAATTCTCCTTGTTCCATTCCCATGGTCGTTGTCTTTGTGAATGCTCGATTTGCACGGCTCCATCCGAGAGAGATAACAACCAGTGAAAAAGCTGATCAAGTTCACATTGAACGGGGATACGGTCGAGACGCTGGCGGACACGCGCCAGACGTTGCTGGACCTGCTTCGCGACACGTTTTTTCTGACCGGGACGAAAGAGGGCTGCTCGAACGGCAATTGCGGATCCTGCACGGTGCATCTCGATGGGCTGGCGGTGGATTCGTGCCTGGTTTTTGCGATGGAGGTCAACGGGCGGGAAGTCCTCACGATCGAAGGGATCACCAAGCCGGGCCGGCTCAACCCGCTCCAGAAGGCCTTTATCGAGGTCGGGGGACTGGAATGCGGATTCTGTACTCCCGGCGTTATCATGTCGGCGGTGAAGCTGCTCGAGGACAATCCAAAGCCAAACGAGGAAGAGATCCGGACCGCAATCGCGGGGAATCTGTGCCGGTGCACGGGATACGACAAGATTGTCCGCTCGATCCAGACCGCCGCAAAACAGATGTCCCACGGCAAATCACGAAACTGACAAACCGACTGCCATCATTTGGAACTGATTCCCTATGATTCTCCAAGGCGGACGCGCTTCCGACACGGATATAATCCTCGTTTCCGTTCTGAAATCTCAAGAGAACGCGTTTATTTCGGGCGAAGATCTGGCGTCTCTCCTGAAGATCTCGAGGGCGTCGATCTGGAAGCATATTCTGGCGCTGAGGAAATGCGGCTACCAGATCGAGTCGGCATCGTACAAAGGCTACCGCCTGGTGCAAAGTCCGGACCTGCCCCTCCCCACGGAGATATTGCCGGGACTCGACACGGAAATTATCCCTTCGGAATATCTCTATTATCACGAGACGGAGAGCACCAACAACGTGGGGGCGGATCTGGGGAATCAGGGAACGCCCGAAGGCACAGTCGTTGTGGCCGATTCTCAAACTCACGCCCGGGGCAGATTGGGGCGAAGCTTTCTGACGCCGCCGGGAGTGGGAGTCTGGATGTCGGTCGTGCTGAATCCACCGATGGAACCCCATGACAGCGGCAAGCTGACGGTAATGGCCGCCGTGGCTGTGGCTGAGGCGGTGCGGGGATCCTGTTCGATAGAACCGCAGATCAAGTGGCCCAATGACATCCTGATTTCGGGAAAAAAAGTGTGCGGGATCCTGACGGAAATGACCGCCGAGCAGGATCGTATCAAATTCATCGTTCTGGGAATCGGTCTGAATGTCAGCCAATCGAAATTTCCCGGCGAACTGGCAGACACCGCCATTTCCCTTCAGATGGCGACCGAGGAGCCTGTCGAAAGAAACGCGGTCCTTGCACGGCTCTTAAAGGAATTGGATACAAATTACAGGCGATTGCTTCGGGGCGGGTTTGAAGAAATCCTGAACCGGTGGCGGGAATTGTCCGGCACATTGAACCGGGAGATCGTTTGCGAGAGCGCTCAGGGAGTTATCCGGGGAAAGGCGGTGGATCTTGCCCCGGATGGGGCGCTACTGATTGAAAGCGAGCACGGAAAGATACGAAGAGTCTACTCCGGAGACGTGACGGTCCTGGACTGAGGAAGGACGAATATTCTCCCCGAGCAAACCTCCCAGAACGGCTGTCCCAATCCGCCACATCGGAATAGACTCTCCAGCAAAAAGCTGTTGGAAACCGGTACTCTTTACCCCTGTCCTGCATTATTCAAGACCAGACTCGACTCCATCTCCTCGAGCATCTCGGACGGCAACTGACGCTTATCCATGAACGAGACCAGATGCTGTCTGAACACGCGCCAGTGTCCTCGTTCGGTGCCGCGGAATCCTTTTAGAATTCGGTCTTTCAGCCACCGGTTGACGGTGGCCTGAGACACATGACAGAGCCTGGCCACCTCGGCGGTTGTGTAAGCTTGTTTCATCATACAATCACCTCCCAAATCAGATTATCTTCGTTGCCTGCCTTGTTCGGTATACGTAAAAAGCAACTATTGTGCCTTTCGCGCGGATCGAGATTCCACGCGTGTAAGTTATTATCTGCCAACACTTATGGTGAAGACGATTTTGCCGCGATCATGTGGGTGTTCAGTTTCGGACCAATTTTTGGAAGAAGGTGAACAGAATTAGATCCGGGGGGGGAAAGAAGCAAAAAAGGTAAGGGGATTCGTGAACCCACTGAAACGTCAAGCGCCGGTGGTAAGTCGAGAAAGCTCCTCGAAAAAGTGAGGGAAGGTCTTTGCGACGCAGCCGGGGTCCTTGATGGTTACTCCCGGAATACACAGCCCAGCGACGGCAAAGCTCATCGCGATTCGATGGTCGTTGTAAGTGTCGATTTCCGCTCCGTGCAGATCAGCGGCCCTGATCTTCAACCCATCAGGGAGCTCGGTCACTTCTCCACCGAGCTTTGTCAATTCCGCGTGAAGCGCGGCGATCCGGTCACTCTCTTTGATGCGCAAGTTGGATATCCCGCGAATTATCGTCTCACCTTCCGCAAACAGAGCGAGCACTGCGAGGGCAACCGCAGCATCGGGCATTGGATTCATGTCGACTTCGATTCCATTGAGCTTGCCGGGGCCGGTGACCTCGATCCAGTTCTCCCCCTGGTTGCTGGAGCATCCCATCTGTTCCAGAATGGCCACGATGCCGGAGTCGGCCTGGACGGAACTGGGGTGAACGTTGTCGACTCGCACTCTGCCTCCCGTCGCCGCAGCCGCGCACAGAAAATAGACAGCACTCGACCAATCCCCTTCGATAGCGACTTCACGTGGTTGATAGCGCTGACCCGCTTCGACCCGGAATCGGCGGAAATCATCGTTGACGGCATTGACGCCAAACTGACGCATCGCAGCGAGGGTCATCCTCACGTACGGCCTCGACGCGAGTCTCCCGGCGATTTCAATTTCGACATTTTCTCTGGCGCAGGGCGAAACCATGAGAATCGCTGATAGGTACTGGCTGCTTTTGTCGCCGCGCAGACTGATCTTGCCTCCTTGAAGTCCGGAGGCGTCGACGCGCACTGGAGGGTAGTCGCGCGAAAATGCTAGTGAGGTGGCGTTTGATCCGAGGGCGTTGAGCCCTTCGAGCAGATCGCCGATAGGGCGCTGACGCATGCGTTCGCTGCCGTCGATTCTGTATTCCCCCTTGCCCAATGTGGACAGGGCGGTCAGGAATCGCGTGGCGGTTCCCGAATCGCCGCCGTTGAGCTCCGCTTCCGATGCAGGAATCTCCCCTCCCCGGCCTTCGATGATGATTGCCCCTTCGGTCTCGTCGACGCGGAAGCCGAGGGCGCGCAGTCCTTCTTTCATCCGGAGAGTGTCCTCCGATTCGAGCGGGTCGAGCAGGCGCACTTCCCCATCCGCGAGGGCCGCCAGGAGCAACATCCGATTGGTCATGCTGCGGGAGCCGGGAACGGTTACCTCGCCGTCGATCGGCCCAGCGGGCTTGATTTGGATTTTGTCTTCTTGCTTCACAGCGGAAATTTAACACCTTTGCAATATGCCTGTTGGAAGAGACCTCATCGATTGAGCTTGTTGAGCGGCTCTTCCCCGGAGAGCATCAATTTGATTGTGCTATTATAGAGGCATACGATTCGTCTGTATAATCGGGTGCTTCAACGGGAAGAGAGTAAGTGCCCACGGCTAAATAGGTGACTGTCCCCTGTTTCCTGTTTCCGAGCAGATCGCCGATCGGACGCTGACGCATGCGTTCGCTGCCGTCGATTCTGTATTGTCCCTTGCCCAATGTGGACAGGGCCGTCAGGAATCGCGTGGCGGTTCCCGAGTCGCCACCGTTGAGCTCCGCTTCCGACGCGGGAATCTCTCCTCCCCGGCCTTCGATAATGATTGCGCCCTCGACGTCCTCAACACGGAAGCCGAGAGATCGCAGCCCTTCCTTCATGCGGAGAGTGTCCTCCGATTCGAGCGGGTCGAGCAGGCGCACTTCCCCATCGGCGAGCGCCGCCAGAAGCAGCATCCGATTGGTCATGCTGCGGGAGCCGGGGACAGTCACCTCACCGTCGATCGGCCCAGCGGGCTTGATTTGGATTTTGTCTTCAGTGTTCATGGCGGCGTTCTGATTAGCCTCAGGGAAGTCTCTTCAAGCCGACAGCCGGTACCCAATCGCCATCTCGTTAGATACTACAGTTCACGATTTGTCAATTCAACCCGAACCACGTCTCCCTTTTGCGCTCCCAGCTTTTCCTGAGCACTCCCCTGGTTGCATGCGATTTCGAGATGGCCGTGGCTGCCGAATAGTGCAACTGGCTGGTCTGTCACGCCGTCAGAATAGGTGCGGGAGATCTTGGCGATAGTGGTCTCCCCTATGGTGACTCGGACAGCTCGTTTTTCGTCTGCGGATTCGATCAACTCGCGCGGTATATTGGTAATCAGATTTCCGAAGTGATCTGCATAGAGGATTTGCCCTGAAACTTCGATGGAGCTATCCTCGTTTTCCACCACTAGTGGCTGAGGAATATCGATCGTTACGGGATCTTCTACCATCGGCCCCAAAGTTTCCAACCCCGCCCCCCTGGCCAAGTGAGCAGCGGCGGGGGCAAAGATGTCGCGGCCATGAAAGGTCTCGCTCACTGGATGAAGCCGGCAGGCGTCCGCTTCCAGGGAGACCGCTCGGGTTATCTGCTTTCCTCCAAGCGCCGCCGGGATAATCCCATTATCAGGTCCGACAAGGATTCCGCCATCGAATTCCGCGGCGATTCCCCGGCGCGAGGTCCCGACACCGGGATCGACAACAGCAAGGTGGATAGTGCCCTTCGGGAAGAATGGAATCGATGCGCGAAGGGTCAAAACGGCGGGCGCAAGTTCCTGGGGCGGAATGGAATGGGTCAGATCCACGAGGCGGGCGCCGGGGCAGATCCCAAGGATGACTCCCTTCATGATTCCCACATAGGGGTCGGATAGTCCGAAGTCGGTTGTCAGGGTGATGACCGGCATTGTGCCGTTAACTATATCTCATTTGTTGACGCCACGCGATGGGAATAGACGGCGTCTGGAGAAGTCAGGGCGGGCGCACGAGCAAAGGTCGTTGAGGGGATTGTCGGTCAGCAGTAGTAGGCGGTATGCTTAGTACAGTTCCGCACAGATGAGTGTACAAACCGTTGTGAATGTGATGAGAATGTGCTCCAAGGGATGTCTTAAGGGGTTCGACCGCCCCGAAGGGGCGTACGCAAGTAGCCTGGGGTGCAGTCCCGCTTGCGGGACGAAACCCCAGGTCCACGATGCATCCCTTCCCGCGCCCCGGAGGGGCGCACGAGACCGTTATTGCCGAGGTTATTGCTCATGACACTCTATCGTGTACGTCCGCCCCTCCGGGGCGGGAAGAATTATCGGGATACTTACCGGGGGTTCCGTCCGCCGCGGCGGACTCCACCCCCGGCTACTCACGTTTGCCCCTTCGGGGCAACAATGAACCAAAACCGAGGCTCCGTTGTTTGTTCACCTATCTCTGGGGCGCTGTACTAAGTCCCCCGAAATGGCTCGTGCGACACCTGGCCAAAGCTTTTTTCTGTTTAATGCGGACCCAATGCATGAAAATGGAAGGTCCAGGACATATATAGGGATGTAGGCTCCAATGTCACTCACTCCGAGTTTATATTGAATCCATTATGGGAATATCTAAAACCGGACTGAACCAGGAACTTGAAGCGGTGCGCGACGGGCTGGTGGCCTATTGCCGCCAGATTGTCTGGGATCCGCAGGACCTGGAGGATGCGGTCCAGGAAACGCTGCTGACCGCCTTGAGAAAACGGGCCACATTTCAAGCAGGGACCAATTTCCGGGCGTGGATTTACAAAATCGCGACGCATACGGTTTTCAATATGAATCGCCGGCGAGCCAGGCTATATGAACGTGAATCCGTCTTCGAAGAAGAAGACATGGAAGTTGAAGCGGCCGACCAGTTGCTTTCGGAACTTTCCTATGACGAGTTGATCCGGAACCCGGATCGGGTGCTGGAGTTTATGGACACTGCAATTGCGGATGGGCTGAAGCAACTGAACTCCAATGAGCGATCGTGCTTGTTACTTCGAGTGCTGGGAGATTTGCGATACCGTGAAATTGCCGAGATATTGGAACTTCCCGTTGGGAGCGTGATGAGCTGTGTTCACCGTGCCCGATGCAAGCTTCGATTCGCTTTGGCCGAATTTAGCCGAAGCCCGGATCAGCCCGCGAGGAAGGAAGTGGAACCACAATGACGTGTCAGGAAACTCGATCATATATTTCCGCCTACCTGGATTCGGAGCTCTCCTCCACCACCTTGCATGCCATATCGCAGCATCTGGAGGGCTGTGAGTCCTGCCGGGATCGCTTCGCCGCTGAATCGGAAATCGAGGCGGCTCTGAAGGAACGGCTGTCTTCTCTGCACCCGGAGGAAGAGGCCTTGTTCGATAAGGCCTGGACCGGAGCAGCTCAGCAGCTTCGCACCCGGAGAATTCAGGAAGTAGTCGGCGTGGCCGCTCCCATTGCGGCGATACTTATCCTGGGCATTCTGCTTCCCTGGACTCACGAATTGGATCTGGCGGCGGAGGTTGCCGCCCACCATGCTCGATATCTGGGGAACGAAACGGAACTGACCTTGTTTACAACCGATGCGGGAGAAGTCGTGCAGTTCTTCGATTCCCGATTTCCTTTTCCCATCAATCTGAATGTGAGTGAAGAGTCCTCAACTGTCATAGACGGGGCCCGACTCTGTTTTCTGAAGAGCGCGCCCACGGCGATGGTGGCTCTGCGGGTCGACCAAATTCCCGTGACCTTTTTTGCATTTGAGTCACAGGACTTGAGGAAGTTTCCGGAGACAGGCAAGAGATTACGCGAAGGGAATGTCCATTGTTCCGTGGGAGAATACGAGTTCTTCGCCCGCAAGCAGGGGAATGTAGCGCTGGCGCTTGTGGGAGAGATTGCCCCGGAACAGCTGGAGAGGGTTGGAACGAAAATCTTTGCAGGTGAAGGGTCACTGAAGTAAGGGGAACTGTTTCGATGCGATTGATCCAAGGGGCATTAAAGAATCCTCATTTAGTTATCGTGGCCATCCTGGCGGTCGTGGTTCTCGGCGTGACTTCTCTCAGCCAGATCCCGGCGGACTTGCTGCCCATTTTTGAAACTTCCGCGGTCCAGATCGTCACTTTCTATCCGGGGATGCCTCCCGAAGTCATGGAACGGGACATCATGTCCCGGCTGGAACGGTGGACCGGCCAATCGGTCGGTATCGAACACCAGGAAGCGAAGGCGATGCTGGGGGTGTGCATCGTCAAGGACTTCTTCCGGGAAGGTATCAGCATGGACACCGCCATGAGCCAGGTGACCAGCTACGCGATGTCGGATATGTTTTACCTGCCGCCAGGAACGATCCCGCCGATGGTGATGCCTTTCGACCCGACCGCGTCGACTCCGTTGTGTCTTGTGAGCGTCTCGAGCCCGAGCATGAATGAAAAGGAGCTCTATGACATCGCCTATTTCGAGCTTCGGAACCGCCTGCAGTCCATTCAGGGCGTCATTGCGCCTGCGGTTTACGGGGGGAAGCTGCGCAGGATTCTTGCGTATGTCGACCGAAACAAACTAGAAGCCTTGAACCTATCTCCGATGGATGTGGTCAGGACGCTCAAGGAACAGAACGTTTTCGTTCCGGCGGGAAATCTGAAAAGCGGCCGGACGGATTACCAGATCTTTGCGAATGCGATGCCGAAAAAGGTGAGCGATCTGAATGACGCGCCTATTGCAATTCGCAACGGGGCGGTCATATTCCTGGGCGACGTGGCCGACGCGCAGGACAGCCACCAGATCCAATCCAACATCGTGCGTGTGAACGGCAAGCGCCAGGTCTATATCCCCATCTACCGCCAGCCGGGTGCCAACACGATCGCCATCGTCGACGGAATCAGGAGCCAATTGGAGCGGATTCTCCAACGACTGAAGGAGATGAACCCGAAGGCGGCGGATCTAGCGCTGGAGGTCGTGGTCGATCAGTCCGTTTACGTTCGGGAATCCATCCGAGGTCTGGAGATGGCGGCGATTCTGGGCGCGGTCCTGGCGGGAGTGGTGGTATTTGTCTTTCTGCGCAGCTTCCGGTCGACCGTTGTCATCTGTCTGGCAATTCCGTTGGCAATGCTGGCGGCGTTTATCGGACTCTTCTATACAAAAGACAGCATTAATTCCATGACCCTGGGCGGCCTGGCGCTCGCGGTCGGTATTCTGGTGGACCAGTCCATTGTAGTGCTCGAAAATGTGGTCCGTCACGGGCGAATGGGCAAAACGGCTTACCAGGCGGCTCTGGATGGGGCGTCGGAGGTTATCGCCCCCATCTTTGTATCGTCGCTGACCTTCATCGTCGTCTTCTATCCGATCGTTTTCCTTTCCGGAATGACGAAATTTCTTTTCACTCCATTGGCGTTGGCAGCCAGCTTCGCGATCCTTTCATCGTTTCTGCTCTCCATCACTTTAATTCCTGCCTATTGCGCGCGCTTCCTCAAGTTAGGCGACGAAACCAAGGCTGCGGAGGCCAAGCCGCCTCGCTTCATGACGAGTTATGGGTCCTTGCTGAAAGGATTGATCCGCGGGCGATGGGGAGTGATTTTGGTCGCGGTCGCCGGTTTTGCTGTGGCCGTGGTCTTGATGATGAATCTCGGAACGGAGCTTTTCCCAGCGGTCGATGCGGGACAATTTACCATTTACACCCGGCTTCCCTCGGGCACGCGCATCGAAGTAACGGAAGCGACAGTCCAGGCGATCGAAAAGGAGATCATGGATGTCATAGGAGAACCGGATCCCCGCTACCCTGCCGTGGAAGACCACAAAGATTCCAATTTGAAAATGTTGATCTCCAACATCGGCGTGCTGATGGACTGGCCGGCGGCCTATACACCGAACACGGGCCCGATGGACGCTTTCCATTTGGTGCAACTGAAAGCGAAACCGGGGGCGACGGGAACGTTTGACTATGTTTCGGTCCTCCGCGAAAGGCTGAATGATTCCTTCCCCCAAGTCGATTTTGCCTTTGACACGGGAGGAATGCTCACGGCGGCGCTGAATTTCGGCGAGCCGTCTCCCATCCATATTCAGGTCAGCGGGAGCAGCTTTTATATCTCTCACCGCATCGCGAAAATGATTGTCGAAGAAGTGGAAAAGGTGCCTGGAACCGCAGACGTCCGAATCTCTCAGCGTGTCGACTATCCGACCCTGGATGTGGACATTGATCGGACCCTGGCGGCCTATGCCGGCTTGACGATGGAAGATGTGATCAAGAACCTTGTGACGGCGACGAATTCGAGCATCAATTTTGATCCGGCATTCTGGATCGACGAGAATAATGGAAATCATTATTTCATCGGGGCGCAGTACCGGGAGGCGGACCTGGTTTCTCTGGATACGCTCATGGATATCCCGATTACCGGTCCCGATTCCACGACCTCCGTCCCCTTGCGAAATCTTGCCACCATCAGCCGGGGGACCGGCCCGGCCGTGATCAGCCACCGCAACATCACGCGGGTGATTGATGTGTATGCGAATGTGCTTACGGGTTACGATCTCGGTTCTGTGGTGACAGAAATTGAAAATCGTCTTGCGTCCTCCGAGGAAATCAGCCCGACCGCGAGGACATCGGTTCGCGGAAAGTATTTTGAAGTGGGCGGAGATGAGTTCGCGGGCAAAGGGTACAGCTATGTGATGACCGGGGAGATTCACACGATGCGTGAGTCGTTCTCGCAGTTTTTGCAAGGACTCATCATCGCCATCATTCTGATCTATCTGGTGATGGTGGCCCAATTCCGATCTTTTAGAGACCCCTTCATCATTCTGATGTCCGTCCCGCTTGGCTTTATCGGAGTCGCTTTAATTCTGTTCGGTACAGGAGTGCACCTCAGCATCCCCGCCTTTATGGGGATTATTCTGATGACCGGGATCGTGGTGGAATACGGAATCATTTTGGTGGACTTCGCCAATCGCCGGCTCGGGGAAGGCCTCTCGATTCAGGAAGCGATAGTCGATGCGGCCCAAACGCGGCTCCGGCCGATCTTGATGACGTCACTCACCACCGTCCTGGCTCTGACGCCGATGGCGGTGGGAATCGGCGGAGGCGAAGCAAATATTCCCCTGGCGCGGGCAGTCATCGGGGGGGTGCTGGGCGCGACCGCATTGACCTTGCTTGTTGCACCGTGCTTGTACGTTATTGTGAAGCGGCCGCTCGCCAAGGCGGTTCAAACGTCGGCTTGACACATCAAATTGGAGGAAGAAAGAAAGTTTTCTTGAGGGAAACAAACATGAAATTTTTGCGAAGAGCATCTTATGATTTATGTGTCATTCTGAGCCGGGGGCGAAGAATCTTTTCAAGGGAAATGTCCTTTGCGTCGACAGCAGTGCGAAAAAAGGCCCTTCACAGAGTTTACCCTGAGTGCTGTCGAAGGGTTCAGGGTGACAGATATGCAAACTCTTGTGCGTCCCACTCAAGAAGAAATAGAGCGTTTATTCCCATCCTGTGCTGCCTCATTGTCACCCTGACCTCCCCTCTCGTTCTTGGACAGGAGAGAACTCCGACCGGGGTGGGAGCCGGTTCCGAATCGGATCGCACGGTGGAAGTCATCCGCCCGACGATTCAGACTATTCAACGGGATATTGAAGTTCCGATCGAGGTGCTGCCGTACCAGCAGGTCTCCCTTTTTGCCAAGGTGTCGGGCTACCTCGACCGGATTGGATATGACATCGGAGACGAAGTCGAGGCCGGCGAACGGATCGCCGTGCTCAAACTACCCGAGCTTGAAAGTCAGCGGGCTCGAGAGCTGGCGGAAGTCGATTTGCGCCGGGCGGAATATACAGTCGCCGAGGCGCGGTCGAAGGTAGACAAGCTTTTGTACGAGCGCTTGATCAAAGTATTGAGCGAAAGCCCGGACATGGTATCGCAGGAACAGGTTGACGAGGCGGCTCAGAAGAGCGCCGTGTCGGAGGCGCAACTGGCGGTCTTGCAGAACCGGATCAAGGTGGCCCAGGCGAAAGTCCGGGAAACGGAACAGATGATCGCCTATGGAAAGATTGACGCTCCGTTTTCAGGGATCATCACCTACCGGTATGTGGATCCGGGGGCGCTGATTCAGGCCGCGACATCAGGGGCAAACGTCACGCCCATCGTCGACCTGGTGGATATCTCCAAGCTTCGACTGCGGGGTCATATCCCGGCACCGGAATCCCCGTACCTGGATATTGGGGACCGGGTGGTGATTACGATCTCGGAGCTTCCCTCTGAAGTCATCGAAGGAAGGGTCAGCCGGCACTCGTGGGCGCTGCAACGGGGTTCTCGCAAATTGTTGGCGGAAGTCATGGTGGACAATTCGGATCGCCGCCTGCGACCGGGAATGATGGGGAAAGCGATATTCTTTCTGGAGGAGATCCCTCAGGCGATCCTGCTGCCTTCCGAAGCCGTCGGTACGGGAGAAGAGAGTCGTTTTGTTTATGTAGTCAAGGATCATGTCATCAACCGGACGCCGGTGGTTTTGGCGATGGACGACGGGATCATGGCCCAGGTTGTCGAGGGACTGCAGGGAGATGAGTTGGTGTTGGCCTCAGCCCAGGTAGGAGTCAATGAAGGTGAAAGAGTACGCGAAAGGGTTATATCGGGAGAATGAAATGAATTGTCGTTGTCGAAAGCATCTTTTCGCTGAGAGTCGTTGGAAAAGATACCTGATGGGCGCCTTATTTTTCGGCATCCTTTTGAGCGGTTGCGTTTCGACCCCCTATCATGAGGGGCGCTATCCCCTGGAACCCGTAAGCTACCAACCTCCGACAAAACTGGTCCCCTTCGCCGAAGCGGGATCGCCGCATGAATTTGCGCCGGATGAAGCCGACAACCCGGAACGGGTTCCCATCGATTTGGTCACTGTGCTGCGGCTGGCCCGCGATCAGAACCTGGACATCGCGTTCATGCGACAGAAGGTCCGGGAGGCTTACGCCGATCTTCTGCTGACGCAGGAGCAGTTCCTGCCCACGATTACGGTCGGGGCGCTGGAAGTCGTACGGCATGAAGGGGAAACGCAGGGGACGGAAGGCGAATTTCTCAGCGTCGACAAACAACGATTGATGGCCGGTGGCGGCTTGTCGTGGAATCTGGACGTCGGGGAGACCGTGTTCGAGACTCTTGCCGCCAGGCAACGGTACAGCGCTTCCCAGGCGGGCCTCGAAGCCCAGGAAGAGCTGTCGGCCCTCGCGGCGGTGGAGCAGTACATGGGTTTGGTCGAGGCTTCGGCGCAGGTCAACATCAGCCTCCAGGCCGTCAGAATATCCGAACGGCTGGTCAGACAGACGCAGGCAGCCGTCGATCTGGGCCGAGGATTTCGCGGAGATGTGCTCCGAGCAAGGGCCCGCCTATCGCGAAATGAGCTTCGGCTTCGACAAGCCCGTGAAGCGCTGGACCGAGCTTCGGATGATCTGGTGGAAGTCCTTCACCTTGATCCGAAATTGCATCTGATTCCTGTCGATCCGGGTGTTGCCGCAATTCAGCTCATAGGAAACGATGAAGCCCTTGCCGGTCTCCTGAACCAGGCAATCTCGAATCGCCCCGAAATGAGGCAGGCGCATGCGATGCTCGAATCGTATGCCGAACTGAGACGGGCGGCGAGATGGGGGCCGGCGATCCCGAGCCTTCAAGCGAACATTCGCGCCGGCGGATTCGGACCGAACTTCGGTGACCTTGACGACACGGAGGATTACGAGTTTTCGCTGGGCTGGAAACTTGGCCCGGGAGGCCTTTTTGACCTCGGCAGGACAGAGCGCGCCGAGGCCCGATTCCGTCTCCAGGAGATCCAGTACTCCCGAACCTACCAGCAATTGACGCAGGAGGTCAGCCGCGCTTTCCACGATCTCAAGCATCGGGGCCCGCAGCTATCCGTGGCGCGCAAAGCCGTGGAAGAAGCGGAAGAATCCCTTCAACTGTTCGAGCAGCGGCAGAAGCAGGGGGTCGGGTTACCGCTCGAAGTGATCGAGGCGGAAGAGACGCTGACAGAAGCGCGCCGGGACCTGGTTTCGACGATTTCAGCCTTCAATACGGCCCAGTACCGTGTGTACCATGCCGTGGGCAATGATATGGTCCCTCCAGGAAGCTAGATGACCAGAAGTTCTCCTGCTCTCCTCGAAGCATCTGGATTGAATCGTGTCTAATGGATGGCAATAGTACTCCATGCCATTCGATATTATGGGTTGTTACTTGCCCTGTTTCGCTCCAGGCGGCCTTATCGCATGGCAAACAAGTTACGGATTTATCCCATTTTCTTCTGAAAATTCCTGAAAATGCCTATTCTGAAGGAAATTGCCGGTTCAGTTTGACCTCTCATTTCGCGACCGATATAATTAGAGAGGAAGGGGAGAGAACACCATGAACCGGGAAATGAGAGCATGAAGTCGAAAGATGTCTCGCATATTCTGGACGGATGGCTCTACGAGCCGGGAAAGGTCTCGGCCCGGAAGGTCGTCGGCGACGATGGCCGGGAAAAGATCCAAATGCGGCTCGATCTCGGCCTTTTCCAGATGGAAATGATCGGCCGTCCCGACGCGAAAAGACCTCATGGGATGGAGTCTTTCCTTGAATTCCATGTGGGCCAACTGGAGAAGTACCAGAAGGAGCATGGAACGACCTCTGGGTTTGACCTCACCTCTGACGACTGCCAGGACTTACGAGAAGAAGGGCTTCAGTACTACTATCGCTACCTCTGTCTCTTTCACCTCGAGGAGTTCGATGGTGTCGTAAGAGACACTGAGCGAAACTTAGGGCTGCTGGACTTCGTGAAGCAGCATGCCCCGACCGAAGATGACCGGATGTCCCTCGAGGTCTACCGCCCCTATATCACCATGATGAACGCAAGGGCTCGTTCCTGCCGTGCTCTCACGGAAGGGAGCGTCCACGAGGCCATGAAGGAAGTCCGGCGAGGGATTGACCGGATAGAGACTTTCCTTCACGAGTACGACCAGCCACATCTCGTGGATTCCAACGTCGAGATTAAGGTATTGAAGAGTCTCGAGGAGGAAATCCACGACCGCCTACCCAAAGATCCCGCCACGAAACTCCGCGATCAGCTGGACAGAGCTGTCCAGGTGGAGGATTACGAACGCGCCGCCTCCCTGCGCGACGCGATCAAGGAAATGGAAGCCGGGAAGAGCTCGGGGATCCCGGAAGAATAGAAGTGTCTTGGCAGGGTACAAATGCCGCGGTAGTCCCATTGATGACCCGCCCCATTTGTTGAATACCGCTTCATTAGAAAATCGGCCGGGGATTGGTCCCCGGCCGTTTCATTTTTTGCGCGGTATTCTTGGCGAGGCTTGACAGGACACGTTATCGAAGATTCTCTGTCCCAATTCGCCCGGGTAGGGCGGCTTTTCCAGTCCTTCCAGTTCCTGACCCAGCTTTGCGCACTTCACTGTCCGCGCCATAATTCTCTAGTCTCCCTTGTCTGCGGCTCGGCAGGAGCCGTTTGAGCGGTCTCGATTTCTCGACAGAAGATTTCCTTTTTCCTGTATATCCCGCCTCGTCCATTAACATCGCAGGTTTCAATAAAAAGGGGGCCGCTTGCTGCGCGCCCCTAGTCTACCATTCGAGATCTTTATGGAAAAGCTAACTTAGCTTTGGGCTTCGACGAGCTTGGATTCTTCCGCTTCGGAGGACTCGCGTTGCACGAAGTCAACATAAACAACCGATTTGACGGTGTATTCCGGATAAAGCTCAACGCCCTCATCAAAGTCGAACATATAGATGGTCTCCCAGGGGCAATACTTGGCGCAAAGCTCGCATCCAATGCACCGGTCGGGATCGATATCCACCAGCTTCATCAACTCCGGATGCTCATCCCCCGGAACGATCTCTATACAATCGACGGGACAGTACTCAATGCATGCATCGCACCCGGTGCAGCCCTCCTGATCGACCACGGCCAACTGGCGTGGGATCTTCTTTCGCTCGCGCTTCTTACTGACCAGTTCGGTTCGTTCCATTCAGCCGGTCCTCATCATTATCCGCCACCCATAGCTTTGCAATCGGACGCGACATACTCCCATCTGAGATTTGCGGTTGTCAAGATCTCCGAGTCTCCATTCCAAGGTGGAAGGCTTTGTCGTTCCAGGGGGCAGCGCCAATTCCATGCCCGGCGTGACCGGTCCCTGGCGACCGAAATAGTACCATTCCTGCGCATAAATTGTCTACTTTGGGGGGCAAGTGTCGAGAAGGGGTAAATTCTGAAAAAAATTTACCCAGACGCGCAGGTCTTGACGTGAGAGGGGGTTGCGTGCAGAATTGATCAGCACTGGACTCACCCATGGGTCTGCCGGTCCAATTGTGGTGAACTTAATACAGGTGTCGGAACCAGGCTTGTCCTGTCCGCACAACCATCCTCTGTGCTCCTGATTGGTGGGGGCGAACCTGGGGGACTGATATGCCGGGAGGGTTGAAATTCGGCGGAGATTTCGCTCTTTCCATGACGGAGGGAAATATCTCCCTCACCGGCAAGCGCGAAGCGGAGGCTCGCTTCGGGCCCAAGAGCCTCTTTCTTCCCAAGAAGAAGTGGGATGTCTACAGGAAAGGCCGCGCTCAGATAGCCACAGGCATGGAACCGCCGCCATCTGATCCCAAGCTCAAGGTATACATAGTTTGTTTTTCGCTGGCCGCCGTTGTGTTATTCATCGGGCTGGCCGTCATTGCTGTATATGCCCCTGTCTTTTTCGGAAGTCTGGTGCTCGCCTTGGTGATCGGCGCAGGAGGGCCGCTTTTGTATCGTTTCAGCAAGAAGGCGAAGTTCCTTGAACTGATCCACAAGGCCCATCATGAGCATTACGTCGGTTCATACTCGCTTGCGGTCGATGCCCTGCGACAGGCCCGAATACTGAACCCCAAGAACAAGTTATGCCAGGCATTGTTGGGTATCCTTCTCGCCAAGAAAGGCGAATTGGAACAGGCTCGTCCTTATGTGGAAACCGGAGTGAAGGCGTTCCCCAATGACACGATCCTGAGGATGCTGCTGGCCGCAAGTTACGAAAGCGAGGGGAAGCTGAAGGAGGCCGCGCACGTACTCAGGTCTATTGGAATTCACAAGAGCGAATCCCCGTTTGCCCAAGCCTATTTGGCCGGTGTGACGGCCAGGTTGGGCAATGATCGCGAGGCCCTCGAGACGGCTCGGGAGTTGCTCCACAGCCGCCGGACAAAGGGCCTCCCTACTCTGCATGTCCTGGCGAGGGCGCTTCTCGTGATAATATACGAAAGAGGAAAAGATCTGAGTAGCGCTATCGATCAGTGCAAGAAGCTGATCTCGCTCGAATCAAATTTCGACGGCTTCGAGGGGGGAATCACCGCGAAACAGAAGCGGCAGCAACTCGAAGCTGCTCTCACCGGCACGCCCGGGGAATAGTCCCGAGCTGGACCTCCCTTTAACAATCTTCACTGGAATATGTCGAGAATGGAGCCCAGCATGTTGGACTGGGCGCGGAGGGCATTCACGTTGGATCGGAAGGAGGCGCGGGCGAGGATGATATTCACCATCTCCTCCGCCAGGTCCACGTTTGAAAGTTCGAGGGCGCTGGGAATCAACCCGCCCCCACCGGCGATTCCCGGCTCGCCAAAACGGAGCTCCCCGGAAGCGAGGGTTTGAGAGAAGAGATTTCCGCCCAGGGCGGATAGCCCGTCAGGATTCGTATAGGTCGCCACCTCGATACTCCCCAAGAGCTGTGTGGAACCGTCGGGCAGGATGGCTGTGACCTGGCCATTCGGAGCGATGGCGACTGTCGAGGCGCCTTCCGGGATCCGGATCTCGGGGATGAGCGGCTGTCCCGCGGACGTGGCGAGTCTGCCGTCACCGGTAATCTGGAGAGAACCGTCCCGGGTGAACGCGACACCGTTCTCGGTTTGCACCTGTAGGAACTCCCCGGCGCCGAGGGCAATGTCCAACTCGCGGCCGGTAGTGACAATGACGCCTTGCGCGGAGTTTCGGGACGTCGAAACGGTTCGGACACCTTGGCCTTGCGGCCCGGTGGCCTGCTCGACTCTTTGCGCACGAAATCCGGGTGTGGTGGCATTGGCGATGTTGTTGGCGGAGGTGTCCAGCCGATCCTGTGCAGCGCGAAGGCCCGTGAGGTTGATGTCGAATCCGGATCCCATAGTTTCAGTTCCCTAATATCTTCTATATCAATCGCTTACGTTTAGCGCCCTTCTTTGATGACCTTCTTAATGATACCACATCTTTTGTCATCCAAATCCGCGCAGATAGTCCATAGAAAATCTACTCTACAGCACAAGAATTCGCAATGGCGCAGGTAAACCACAGAGAACCTACACGGTTTTCCATTCTCTCTTCCTCACTCGCCACGCGTATCGTTTCTTCTGATTATTGTGAATTAGATTACCCCCTGTTATCATGCCAAACTAATTGAACTCTCTTAGAAGCGGTTTCATGAGGGCGTCGGTTGTTCAACCCCTGTCGGGGTTGTTGGAAAAGGGGATTCCTGATACCCCCGGGTTTTAGCCGCTTCGCGACCACACCCGGGGCTACTCATGTTCATCCCCTTCGGGGATGTGGACTTATGAAACCGCTTCTAGTAAATGAGGCCCCGCCGTGAACGCATTAGTTATCGACAATGTCAAGAAGTCGTTCGGGAAGGTCCGTGCGGTCGACGGTCTGAGCGTTAGTGTGCCGGCGGGGAGCATCTATGGCTTCCTCGGGCCCAATGGCGCCGGAAAGACGACGACTATCCGGATGATCATGGACATTATCTGCCCGGACAGCGGCCGGATCGCAGTCCTGGACGAGACCTCGAACGCGAATGCAAAGCATAGGATGGGGTATATGCCGGAGGAGCGGGGCCTTTACCCGAAGATGAAGGTGCGAAATATCCTCTCCTACCTGGGATCGATCAAGGGGATGTCGCGAAGCGCTATTGCCGAAGCGGTTCCAAGGTGGCTGGAGGAGATCGGGCTGGGTCAATGGGCAGGCAAGCGCGTTCAGGACCTTTCGCGCGGGATGCATCAGAAGCTTCAGTTTGTCGCCACGGTCATTCACAATCCCGACTTGCTGATCCTGGACGAGCCGTTTTCGGGCCTGGATCCGGTCAATCTGGATCTGCTCAAAGACATCGTGCTCCGGATGCGACACGAGGGGAAGACAGTGGTCTTTTCCACGCACATGATGGAGCAGGCGGAGCGGCTGTGCGACTTCATTTTGCTCATCAACAACGGGACGAAGGTAATCGACGGCACGCTGGATGAAATCCGCTCAAGGTATGATCCGAACACGGTTGTCCTTGAAGCGGAAGGCGATACGGCGTTTGTCGGCGAACTGCCCATGGTTCGGAGCGTGGTCAAGGTAGACAAGGCTTTTGAAATTGCGCTCGAAGGCGGGACAGATCCGCAGGAGCTGCTCCAGTCTCTTGTGGATCGGCTCCGGATCCGCCGATTTGAGCTGAAAGTGCCGTCTTTGCACGAGATTTTCGTTGACCTGGTCGGCCCAAACCATGAATAAGATCTATCACGTCGCTCTCAGAGAGTATCTCGAAACGGTCAAGTCCAAACTGTTTCTCGTCAGTGTGTTCGTGACGCCTCTGATCGTCGCTGGAATCATTGCTGTGATGTCTCTCAGCCAGGTCCGGGCAATGCTCGGGGGGCAAGACTCGCAGCGCGTGGCCGTGCTTGATTTGTCGAACTCGCTGGCCGAGGATTTGCAGCAAGCGTTCGAGGAACACAACGAAGATCATCCGCGAAGAGAGTTTGTTCCGTCGATTTATTCCGCAAACGACCCCGAAACGTCTCTCACGGAAGATGAACTGAAGGAAGGAGTGAGAGAAGGAGAGTGGAACGTAGGGCTTATCGTTTCTCCGGATGTGATCGAGGGCACCGGCACATCACATTATTACAGGAAGTCTCAAAAGGTGGCGGATTTCGAGGTGTCATCGAGGGTCCGGCGAATACTCCAGAAGGCGGTCACGAACAAGCGGTATCGAATGCACGGGCTGTCACCGGAACTGATTGCGGAACTCGGGCGGGATGTGTCTATCAATGAACTGGACGTGACGCGCGAAATAGAGGAGGAGGAAGAGGAAGGGATGCAGATTGTGCGGATGATGGTGCCGTTTCTGTTTCTCTTTCTCATGTTCTTTGGGCTGGTCGTCACCGGCCAGGGTCTGCTGACGAGCGTCATAGAAGAGAAGAGCTCGCGCGTTATTGAGGTGTTGCTTTCGGCCCTGAGCCCGTTTCAACTCATGGCGGGAAAGATCGCCGGGCTGGCAGCGGTGAGTCTTACTGTGATGCTGATTTGGGGCGTGCCGGCTTTTGCGACGGTGGCCGGGCTGGGCGTGGGTAACCTGGTGCCGTTGAGAGAACTCGGCTATTTCTTCATTTACTTTTTCCTGGGATTCGTGCTGCTCTCCTCACTCTTTGTGGCAATCGGCTCGGCATGTAATACGGTCAAAGAAGCCCAATCGTTGATGACCCCGCTCATGATCCTGGTAATCCTGCCGATGGTGGGGTTTCCGTTTTTCGCCCAACATCCCGACAGTGTTGCGGCCGTTGTCCTCTCTTACATTCCTCCGACTACGCCCATGGTAATGATGGTGCGAATTGCTGCCGACCCCGAGCTCCCGATCTTTCAGATCGTCACATCGATGGCGGTTTTGGCCGCATCCGTCCCGGTCGCCATGTGGATGGCGGCGAAGATTTTCCGAACAGGCATCCTTATGTACGGGAAACCGCCGTCGCTACGCGAAATGCTCCGGTGGGTCCGGCACGGGTGAATGGCGAGGGAAACTTCTCCGCTGTGAAATGGGGATATAAGGCCAAGTTAAACATTGTGCTATGATAATTGCATAGCACCAAGAGGTTCTCACCTAGTTAGTGGGATGGGACGAGCCCCATCCTACCGCGTTAACATACAGAAAGGAGATGGAAGATGAGAAACAAGGTCGTCTTTTTTATTCTCGGTGCGATGGTAATTGCGGGTGTTGCGATTGCCCACGAATTTCCCAGTGATTATGACGAGGCGAAGGAGGTTTGCGCATCTTCGCTCATGCTCTCCGAGGGAAATTGGGTCACTGTCCGCCACCTTGCCCTGCATTGGAGACCGGGAATCCATCAGAGCATCACCGGTGGAAGATTCGTCGATACGGACTTCTTCGGAGAGTATAACTGGTATCGAAAATGGGGTACTGCGGAATTTCCGGTGGATGTAGAGCTGGATGGAAAGAAGCTGCCAAAGGGGAGCTACACCATTTTCCTCAAGTCACCCAAATCCGACCCGGCGGGATTGCTGCTCGAGTTCAAGAGCGGGGACACGGTGGTCGATCTGAAGCTGGCCTCGGAGAGGAAGGCCGGCGCGGAGCATGATCACCTCGACGTGAGTGTCGTTCCAGTCGGTGAAAGTGGCGGCTTCCAGATCGTATTTCGTTATGGGCCGTTCGTGAATGTTTTCGGCGGGAAAGTCAATTAGACCTCTTCGGCAGACTATAGGATGGGCCTCGGCACGACGCTTTGTGTCATTTTATGAACCACAGAGGGCACAGAGAACAGAGATAGAATAGGAACATTACGCGGCTAGGCTGCGATCAGCAATAGATTGGAGAAAACTTACATGGCCCAAAACCATGATGATGGGATACGGATTGTGATCATTCCCGGAAGCGTGCGACCGGGGAATTTCACGGGAAAGGCAGTGGCCCTGGTTGCCAGCGAGATTCGAAAACACGAGGACATCACCCTGGACGTGATCGATGTGGCGGCACTGAACCTTCCGCTTCCCGGCGCCGGCAACGAATCTGAAGAAGTCGCGCAGTTTCGGGACAAGGTTTCCCAGGCGACGGGCATCATCCTCGCGACGCCGGAATATCACGGCAGTTTCAGCAGCGTGATGAAGCTGGCGATCGAAAACCTGGGGTTCCCGTCCGTTATGTCCGGCAAGCCCGTCGCGTTGCTCGGTGTGGCGGCTGGCATCATCGGCGCGATCAAATCCCTGGAACAACTGCGCGGGGTCTGTTCGCACATCGGCGCGATTGTGCTTCCGGGTCCGGTCTCGGTGGCGGGAGTGCAGAAGGTGTTCGACGGCGATGGCCGTTGTACGGATGAAGCCGTCGAAAAGCGCATCCGCAGCGTGGCCACAAACCTGATCGACTATATCCACGGTCACATCTGTCCCCGCATTGCCCTGGAAGAAATGGTGCGGGGGGGTGCTGGAAAATAAAACATCTTACAGAATGAACCGCGGAGCACGCAGAGATCGCGAAGAAAGAAAGAAAGAAAGTTTTGAGAAATTCCTCTGCGCTCTCTGCGGTGAAAGCCTTTTTATTATTGAGTTTCGCATGGCTAAAGGAACAGGATCGTAGGATGGGCCTTGGCCCATGACCGGCAGGCGGGACGCCTGCGCTACCTCTCATGAGCTGTGCCTTTAGCAACATGAACATCAATAATTGGGAAGACAGAAAATCACTAAGCTTCTCATCACAGGCGGATCGGGACTTCTGGGACGGGCTGTGATGGAAGAGTTCCGGAAGCATCAGGAGTTCAATGTCGTCGGTACGGCCTTGCGCCGCAGCGGCGGCGGCCTGGACCGGCTGGATCTATGCGATCATGAATCGGTCAGGGCCTATCTCTCCGAGTGCGCGCCTGATGTCATCATCCACAGCGCCGCCGAACGGCATCCGAACGTCTGCGAGAATGATCTTGAGGCCACAACCAGACTGAACGTCGATGCGACACGGGTCATTGCCAAATGTGCCCGGGGCCTGAAGGCTTTTCTTATCTACCTGTCAACGGATTATGTATTCGACGGCACTTCACCGCCCTATTCCCCTGACTCCCAGCCGAACCCTCTGAACAACTACGCCCGAAGCAAGCGCGATGGCGAGGTAGCCGTTCGGGGCGTTGTGAAAGACGCGGCGATCCTGCGAGTGCCGCTCCTATACGGCCCGACCACTCATTTCGATGATTCGCCCGTCACGGCCATAGCCCAGGACGTGGTATCTGCCGATGGACAGGAGGTCATCCTCGATGATTGGGCAGCGCGATATCCGACGTACACAGAGGATGTGGCGGTCGTCCTGCGTCAGCTGGTTCAACACAGGCAGAACCAACCGGGTCTCTATGGCACGTTTCATTGGTCGGGCGACGAGCCGATGACGAAATTCGGCATAGGAAAAGTCATTTCAGAAACGCTGGGGTTGTCCTCCGACAATCTCGTCCCGAATCCAGACCCTCCGCCCGGCACTCCCCGGCCGCGGGATTGCCACCTCGACACCTCCGCCCTCGAACAGCTCGGCATCGGCCAGCGCACGCCTTTCCGGACGGGCCTGAAACGCGTCCTCGATCCTCTGCTTAGCTCGTAGTTGTTAACGCATTCATAAACCAATGATCAGACGAGCACGCAACTCCGATTCAGAAAGTATCATGGCCCTGGTGGGCGAGGTCTATCGAGAGTACGGCGACAGGATATTTCTGGAGGGTGCGGACAAGGATCTCTTCGATATTGAAGGACATTATCACGCACGGAACGGGGAATTCGTCGTTCTGGAACAGGATGGCGAAATAACGGGAACGCACGCGGTGTTGCCGCTCGACCCGAAGGACGGAGTCATCACCTTCAGACGCCTTTACATTCGCAAGGATCTAAGGGGGCTGGGTCACGGGCTCAGGTTGATGGAATGGGCGGTCGATTGGGCCAAACGTGCCGGTTATCGCTCGGTCGAGTTTTGGTCCGACGTCCGTTTCGAGCGGGCGCATAGGTTCTTTCAAACCTTTGGATTCACAAAGGGCGAAATTCGGGATATGACGGACGGGGCCATGCCCTATTCGGAATATCATTTTTCGATGGATTTAACGGCTCAAGACAGCAGCTAGGATGGGGCTTGCCCCGATTCTACTTTCCGCCTTGACTTTCGTTTAACTTTCGTGCTATCCTTCCTGTTGGACACCCACAAACAGCTCTTGAGGAACAGCCCATGGAAGGCGGGGTTGGGGACACGCTGGTGATCCCCCAGACGCCGAATTGCCTCTGTCTCCGGGGGGAGAAGGCGATCTATCCCCGGGCGCTGAGGCTGGCGGCGCAGCACAGCCATGCCTGCGGAGCCTCGGTCTTCGTGGTGGACGGGGCGAACCGGTTCGATGTGTATGTGCTGTGCGACTTTGCGGATTCCCGGGAGATCGACCCGGAGGCGCTGCTGGAGCGGTTTCGCGTGGTGCGGGCCTTCACCTGCCACCAACTGGTGACTCTGGTCTGCCGGGACCTGACGGGATGGCTTGCGGACGCGGATATGGTGCTGGGGCTCGGGCTGTGCGAGATGTTCCTGGACGAGGACCTGCGCCGGGAGGAAACGGACGTGTTGTTCGCCCGGCTGCTGGAAGGACTCGGCGAACTGAAGGCCGTCCGGCCGGTGGTTCTGGCCCAGCCGGAGCCGTGGAAGAATCCGAAACGGCGGCAATATTTTGAGGATCTTTTGAGGGCGTCCGACTCGGTGGTGACTATAGAAACAAGCGAGAAAAAATCCGGTCTCTTCCCGGTCCACAGGCACGCTTTGAATTGAGCAAATGGGAGTGGAAGGAATCGTGGGGGAAACCCTTTTTTTACGAGAAAAAAGGGTTATCCCCCACACCCCCTTCCTAAAAAACCGAAAATGGGCCGAACGGTTATTCCTTTTTCCCAGGTGATCGACCGGGAAATTCTCAAGCTCAAGGACTTCCGCAAAGCCCTGCGCAAAGCAGACCAGCGGGTGTTCGACGAGCTGTTCGACTGGGCCAGAAAACATGTGCAGGCAGGTGTCACGCTGTCTTCGCCCCGGCCCCTGGAAGTGCTGCTGCTGTCGATCCTGCTGGAGATGAAGAAGGCTCTCGATACGCTCCACACCCGGGTGAATTCGAATGACGGAACTAAGCCGCCTTGAACAAATTCGAGGACATTGGAATTTAGGGTATCGTGCTCGTGCTCGTCATTCGTGCTCGTACTCGAAACCGGCAACGAATTATCGATTACGATTACGAGCACGGGCAGGAGCACGAACGGGCACCGGATTGTCTACCCACTAAAACAAAGTTGACAGAGCACTAGATGTCCTTAGAAGGTCGCATATTCGACGTGTACCCTCTGACCACCACGATGGTGGTCTGGATCCATGACGCTTCGCGCCGCCCTCACCGGCTGGAGCATGTGTTTTCTCCCCTTATCTACGCAGCGGGATCGAAACGCGATCTGGCCGCCCTGGCTGCCGGCGCAAGACAGCACGGATCCTCGTCGCGAAGCTTCATGACCCGCCGAAAGGATTTCTGGACGGGCAAAGAGCGGGAAGTGCTCGCCATCCAGGTTTCCGAATACGAGAAGTATCAGAAGCTTCAACGCAAATTCATCCACCTCGCCGACAAAATCGAGTTTTTCAACGCCGACTTCATGCTGGGCCAGGCCTACTTCTACGAGCACAACCTGTTCCCCACGGCCCGATGCCGGATCGTTCACGACGGGAAGTTCATCCAACAGATCGAGTGTCTGGAAGATCCGTGGGCGGAGCCGCCGGCGCTCGATGAATACGTCATCATGAACCTGACCTTGGAGGACGACTCCCCCCTGGGACGCCGCACGTCGCCTCTTTGTGTGAAATGCGAAGGGGAATGTCACACGATTGAAGGCGGGAAGCCGGAAGAACTGCTGGAAAACCTGAATCGGCTGCTGGATCGGTACGATCCGGACATCATCCTCACCGAACATGGGGATGGATTCATTTTCCCCAATCTCTTTTCCGCCGCCCAGAAATCGGGCATCCGCCTGCGGCTGGATCGCGACGCGCAGCCGGTCCGAAGAAAAATCGTCACCCGGGGCAAGTCCTACGTGAGCTATGGGAAGATCCAGTACAAAGGCCCCAGCTATCCCCTCTTCGGCCGGATACATGTGGATTCGCTGAATTCTTTTTTCGTGGGAGAAAGCGGCCTGGACGGCCTGTTCATGGAGGCCCGCGTGGCTCAGCTTCCGCTGCAATACGCCGCGCGGACCTCGCCGGGCACGGCCATCTCCTCCATGCAGATGGCGGAAGCCGTCCGGTCCGGGATTCTCGTGCCGTGGCGCAAGGGACAGCCGGAACAGCCGAAGACCGCGCTGCAACTTCTGAAGATCGACAAAGGGGGTCTCGTTTTTCAGCCCGACACCGGCATTCATGACGATGTGCTGGAACTGGATTTCGTTTCGATGTACCCGGCGCTGATGGTTTCGCGGAACATTTCGCCGGAAACCGTCCTCTGTCCGTGCTGCCGTAATCGCGTCGTGCCGGATGCGGAATACAACATCTGCGAACGGCGCGTCGGTCTGATTCCCAAGGTGCTCAAACCGGTGATCGAACACCGCGCTCGATTCAAAGCAAAGATGAAGCAGTCGGAAGGAGAGGAAAAAGAGCGATACAACCGGCGGCAAACGGCGCTCAAATGGTGTCTGGTCACCTGTTTCGGCTACCTCGGATATAAAAATGCCCGTTTCGGCCGTATTGAAGCTCACGAGAGCGTAACTGCTTTCGGACGGCAGGTGCTTCTCCAGACCAAGGAGATCTGCGAAGCGCATGGGTGCCGTCTGCTTCACGCCATAACGGACGCGGTTTACATCCAAAAGAACGGGCTTTCGGATGAAGACCTGGGAGAATTGACCGCCGAAATCGAGCGTGTAACTCGGATTCCGATCGCTTTAGAAGGCCGATACTACTGGATTGTGTTCCTTCCGTCGAAAGTGCGAAGCACACGGCCCGTGCCGAATCGCTTTTTCGGGCTGTTTCACAACGGGGACCTGAAATGCCGCGGCATCGCTCACCGCCGACGGGACACGCCGCGCTTCATCGCGCAAACCCAGCTTGAAATGCTCGCCCTGGTTTCACAAGGGCGGAATGTGCGGGAGTATATCCGGCACTGCCGGGAGGCGCTGGAGCATCTCGAACGGGCCGTGGATATGCTTCGAGGGGACACGGTGCATTGGGAAGAGTTGGTGATCACGAAAAAACCGTCCCGCGAGTTCGCCGATTACGAGCAGGACACCATGACGGCGGTTGCGGGGGAGCAGCTCGCACGAAATGGCGTCCACATCCAGCCCGGCCAGGAAATCGAGTATGTGATCAAGGACGCCGCCCGCTTTAAGCGGGTGGCGAAGCGGGCCGCGGATCGGGTGAAGGCCGCGGCCCTGTGGGAACCGACAGATCGTTACGATGTGGAAAAATACGTGGAGCTGTTACTCGACGCGGGGGCGGAAATCCTCTGGCCGGCGGGCTGGACGAAGGAAGCGCTGCAGGAGTCATTTGCGGGGGGAACCCTTTTTTTGCGAGAAAAAAGGGTTCCCCCCGCACCCCCTTCCTAAAAAACCGAAGAGTAAACAACCATAGCTCAGAGCAACTTGAGCTGTTCGGGATGGATCTGTTCGGAGATGGGGCGCAGGACGGGATAGGCAGATTGGAGGACGGGTGGGACAGGTTGTTTCTGTCCGGTAAGCATGTGGAGGATCTGAAACGCGTTGACGATGGCCTGGGCGCGGTAGTGGTTGTTGGTGATAATGAAGAGCTTGGCCACCCGCTGCTGCAAGGTTCGGATTCGCTCGACCCACGGTTGGAGCTCTTCTTCGGAGTAAAGATAGTTGTACCGTTCCGATGCATCGGCTCTTTCGGCAAACCATTTATCGTAGTTCCGCCCGTGCAACCGGACATAGCCGATGGGAGACGTCGCTTCGCTGCTTGGACCGATGGACTCCCCGATGACCGGCTGGTCGATATTGCAGAAGGCCGTGCGGCGCTCACCCAGAAATTCTAGAAACTCCGGCCGCTGCCAGGAGAGGTGGCGGACCTCCACCACTTTCGGATACTCGGAAAACTCCTCCAGAATCCACTCCAATTGTTCTCTGGATTTCGGCGCATTCTTGAAGGACCAGGGGAATTGGATCAAGAGCGCGCCCAATCGCCCGGAATCCAACAGGATTTGCAAACTGTTCTTGTAGGACTGCGCGTCTGCGCCGCAGGTCTTCGTATTGAATTCATGGGTGAGTCGTTGCCAAAGTTTTGCCGTGAAGTTGAAGTCCGGCACGTCTGCGGTCTTGCGTAGCCAGGTCTCACAAGTCCTGGGTTCAGGAGGGCGGTAGAAGGTTGAGTTGATTTCGACCGTGTTGAAAAACCGGGTGAGATAGGTCAGGGAATCGGTTTTGCCGCCGGCTTTCGGATCAACAAAGAAGCCCCGCCAGTCCGGATACGACCATCCGGCAGGACCCACAAATGTCTGACAGGAATCTTCTCGCATCTGTGTGAATCTGTGTTTATCTGTGGTTTCTTGTGAGTTATCTGTCGAGGTCGAGCTGTGCGTTGAGGGTAGGGATCAGCTCATCGATCTTGACGCGGACTTGCTCCATGCTATCGCGCTCGCGCAGGGTCACGGTCTCGTCCTCGAGGGTTTGGAAATCGACTGTGATTCCGAAGGGGGTGCCGATCTCGTCCTGCCTTCGATAGCGCCGGCCGATGCTGCCACCGGAGTCGTACACGGTCGTGATTCTTCTGCGGAGCTTGTCGTTGATCTTCTGAGCGGTTTCGGGAAGACCTTCTTTGTTCACGAGCGGGTAAACGCCCACTTTAATCGGAGCGATAGCCGGCGATAACCGCAGCACCACGCGATCCTCTTCTTCCGCGTAGGCATCGGCCAGGACGGCCAACATGGTGCGGTCGACTCCGGCAGAGGTCTCGATCACGCTGGGGAGGAACTTGGTTTTTGTGGCTTCGTCGAAATATGAGAGGTCCTTGTTGGAGAACTTCGAGTGCTGGGATAAGTCGTAGTTTCCCCGGTTGGCGATACCCTCCAACTCACCCCACCCAAAGGGAAACTGGAATTCAATATCGACGCATTTTTTCGCATAGTGGGCCAACTCGTCGGGCCGGTGCTCGCGAAAGCGAAGATTTTCCTCTCTGATTCCGATCGCCCGGTACCAATTCATTCTCTCCTCGCGCCACTCATCAAAGAATTTCGGCTCGTCCGCCTCTGTGACAAAGAACTCGATTTCCATCTGCTCGAATTCGCGGGACCGGAAGGTGAAATTACGCGGGGTGACCTCGTTCCGGAAGCTCTTGCCGACCTGCGCGATACCGAACGGAACCTTCTGGCGCGAGACGGCAAGTACCTCCTTGAAGTCGACGAAGAGGGACTGGCACGTTTCCGGACGGAGATACACCGTCGTGCTCGACTCGGCGCTGGCGCCCAGCGTGGTTTTGAACATGAGATCGAAGCTCTTCGGTTCCGTCAGCTCCCCGCCGCATTCGGGACATTTGTCGCCTTCGAGATGATCCTGGCGGAACCGCTGCTTGCACTTCTTGCAGTCGACCATCAGGTCGTGGAACTGATCCACATGGCCGGAAGCGACCCACACCTGGGGATGGGTGATGATGCTGGCATCCATTCCGACCACATCGTCGCGCAAGGTGACGTTCGTCCGCCACCAGTGGGCCTTCACGTTGTTGCGGAGTTCGACGCCGACCGGGCCATAATCCCAGCAACCGTTTATGCCGCCATAAATACCGCTGCTGGGAAAGATGATCCCCCGCCGCTTGCACAGGGCGACCAGCTTTTCCATGGTGTCGTTGGAGGATGAGTTCTTCTTCGCCATGCGTTGCCGATCTTAAGAAAAAACCCTTGTCGCGGTCATGCGCGAGAAGGGCCATGCATATTGCATCTTCCGGCCTTTGACCTATAATGGCGAAAGTATATTCACTGGCTGAACGGATGTCAAACCATTTGTTCTCAAGGATTTAGCCGATGAAGGCCGAGACTTCAACAGACCCTATCCTGCTTCGGGCGCAACTCCTGCGGACCGTGCGGGAATATTTCTGGAATTCGGGCGCGTTGGAGGTCGACACGCCTGCAATCGTACCTGCCTCGGGACCGGAAGCCCATATCGAACCATTCCGGTTGAACTGCCGGAATCCGGACGGGTCGAATGAAGAGCGATATCTCATCACGTCTCCGGAGCATGAGATGAAAAAGCTGCTGGCGAGGGGAAGCGGCGATATTTTCCAGATCTGCAAGGCGTTCCGGGATGAGGAATGCTCCGGACACCATGCCTGGGACTTCACGCTGCTGGAGTGGTATCGCGTCGGCGGAACGTATGAGACCTTGATGGAGGACTGCGAGAAGTTGATGCTCGCGATCTCTGAGGCGGTCGCTGAATCCCACGGGTTAGATCTGAAAGATCCATTCCCTCGGACCACGGTGAACGACCTATTCATGGAATTCGCGGGCATCGATTTGGAAGACTGCGAGGAGTCAGCCTGTCTTCTGGAGCGGGCCGTCCGCGCGGGGATTGACGGAGTGCGCGATGAAGATGATTGGGAAACCCTGTTTTTCCGGATCTTCCTGGAGAAAGTTGAGCGGAATCTGAACTCGGACCGGCCGGTCTTCGTGACCCATTTCCCCCGGATACTGGGAACCACCGCCAAGGAATGCCCGAAGGACAGTCGGTTTCTCGAGCGGGTCGAGCTTTATGCGGGGGGTTTGGAGTTGGCCAACGGCTGGACGGAGCTCACGACCGCCGACGAAATCAGAACTCGGTACCGAGAGGAAGCCGAGAGGCGAGCCCGCAATAGCAAGACGCCTTACCCCATAGACGAGGAGTTCTTCGAAGCCATCAGAGACGGGCTCCCCGAATGCGCGGGGATGGCGATGGGAGTCGACAGGTTGGTGATGCTGTTCGCGGGAGCCAAGTCGATTGGGGAGGTCAGGGGCGGCTGAGATCGAAGCCGCAAGCAAACCAGATGAACATAACGCGGCAAAGCAGTCTTGTTAACACTTTCTTGTCCCAGAACTTCCAGGACAATGTTTGCGAAGAAACAACGAACTGAATGTGAGTACTAGAAATGGATACAGACGCCTGAGAGAATCAAGCGCATAGCTAGGTAGCCCATTGTTAAGAGCCTGTCGATTCTGGTGGTGCTGACGTTCCCCCTACCCATAAATCCCAAAGCATAATCACCCAGAAAACGAGAAAAGTAATTGGTATCCAGACACATACTATATTAAGGACACGCAACCCGACGCGCTGGCCCCCCAGCATGAACCATACATCCGTCGCCTTAAAAAGCTTTACCTCCTTAATGATGGCAGAGAAGTCTAAATTCAAATCTTCAATTTGTTTAGTGTACCAGTTCATCAACGATCTATGCCGAATCCCGCTCGAGACCCAAAAAAGACTCAAGACTACACCCAAGACGACAACAGCGAGGCGAGAGGTCTCCTTCGGAGAACTGACACCAATAGCCGCCACCAAAAGTGCGTGGGCAACGATGAATATGTTGGCCCTTTGGGATATGAGGCCATCCTCATGTTTTCGAAGCTGTTCAAGTTTCTCCTCATTCAATGGCATAGCTACCTCCCCAAGCAGCAGATTGCGCCTCGAGCGTAAAAGGTGCAGTGAATAACAATACAACCGAATACAATAATTGGCAAGAGATCCCAGTTGGCTCGCGAACATTGAAGCCAGCCGTCAGATCTGATACCATTCCATAAGCTCAGTCCTGTCAATGAGTTCCACCGACAATGCGACTTCAAGTGAATAAACTCGATCCGCTATCCGAATTTGAAGAGAACCTTGATCGGGATGGAGCGCACCACTTCTGGGTTCGGAAGGGGGAGTCCCCCTGGGTGGCATCGTTACGGAATCGCCTTGTAAGCCGGTCGTCATCGGGAAGAGGCCGCATGGCGAAGGTATCCGACGCGTTTTCAAGTACCCGGTCTCTGTTGTTCAAGGAGTACAGCCGAGGCGGCCTGCTGGGCAGGCTGCGAATTGGGGGGGCTGTCTCCTCCGAGCGGCCGTTTAATGAGATCATATCCACGGAAATGGCCGCAATGCGCGGGATCCCAACCCATCGGATCATCGCTGGCGGCTGGCTTCGCGTGGAAGGACAGCAACGATGCGGACTCCTGGTTCAGGAGATCGAGGGCGCCGCAAACCTGCCCGAGTGGCTGGCCGTTCGCCGGCCCGGGCCCACGCTTCGGGGAAAGGCCGCCCGTCTTGTCGGGGAGATTGTGGGACAGCTCCATGACTCCGGGATAGTGCACGGAGATCTGAACCTGGCTAATATTCTTGTGAGGGCAAAAGCTGGTCGCCTCGAAGGCTGGGTGGTCGACTTCGATAAGGCGGCGGTTTACGATCGTCTGAACCATAAGCGAAGACTGCAAAACCTTCTTCGCCTGTATCGCTCGGTTCAGAAGTGGAATCGCGCCGGAGCAGGCATCACAGAGAGAGAGATTTATCTGTTTCTCAGGAGTTATTGCCGCAAGTCCGACTTGGTGTTCTCGGAGTGGACGTCTCTGCTCCGCGGCGACTCGCCGCTCTTCCTGATTCACCGGCTGAAGTGGGTCCTTGCGGACGCACTGGGCCTGAGCCATGCGCTGCCGATTGGCGGGAAGCAGGTCAGAGAGAAAATTCATGGGACAAAGAATTGAGAGTGCTTTATGGTTGAATCCAGCAGGTTAAAGGAAATTATCGGCGAGTTCCCCCGGGTCCGGATGGGTGTTGTCGGCGATTTGGCGGCGGATCTGTACCTTTACGGCCGGCCTCATCAGCTTTCGCGCGAGGCGCCCGTCGTGGTGATCAAACACGAAGGGGAGCAGGTGCTTCCCGGCGGCGCGGCGAACGTCGCCTGCAACCTGGCGGCTCTCGGCAGCCGAGCAGGGGCTTTCGGCTTTGTGGGCTCCGATAGCGAGGGAACGCAGCTCAAAGAGGAGATGGGCCGGCGCGGCATTTCTGTGGAAAATGTATTGACTGAGCAGGATGCCCGGACATTCACCAAGATCCGGGTTTTTGCCGGCGATCAACATGTGAGCCGCCAGCAGATTGTGGCGATCGACAAGGAGCCGGAAGGACCGGTGGCCGATGATCTGGCGGCGGACCTGGCGCGACGTTTGGAGCAGGCGCTGGAGAGTCTCGACGGCCTGGTCATCTCGGATTACCGGGAGCGGACGCTTCATCCGGTTGTAACCGAAGTTCTGCGAAACAGCAGCGGCCGAAAGGCTGTCATTCTCGCCGACTCGCGAAGGCGTCTGGGACAGTTCACCGGGGTAACGGTCAGCAAACCGAATGAAGGGGAAGCGGAAGCACTCTGCGGTTTCGAGATCGAGGATGAAGAGAGCCTGCGGCGTGCGGGTCGGAGGCTCCTGGCCCGGACGCGGTCGGAGATGGTGCTGTTGACGCGCGGCAACCAGGGAATGGTCCTGTTCCAAGCGGGGAGCGAGTCGGTATCGATTCCTATCGTCGGGCCGTCGGAAGTGACGGATGTTACCGGCGCCGGGGATACAGTGGCCGCGGCTATGACCCTGGCCCTGGCCGCGGGTGGGACGCCGGAAGAGTGCATGCACCTCGCCAATCACGCAGCGGCTATCGTGGTCGCGAAGCGCGGCGTGGCGACGGTCAGCCCGGAGGAATTGATCGCTTCCATCGAAGAATATGGGGTGCCCAATGGATAAAGTCGTCCTGGATCATAATCGGTTGAAGGAAATCCTCGACAGGGAACGGGAAGCGGGGAAACGGGTCGTGTTCACCAACGGCTGTTTCGATGTCCTGCATGTGGGGCATATCCGCTGCCTGAAAGACGCGAAGGCGCTCGCCGATATCCTGGTTGTGGCCCTGAACAGCGACGCTTCCGTCCAGCGATTCAAATATACCCGGGGAACCTACACGCCTGAGATGGAACGGGCGGAGATCGTTGCGGCGCTGGAACCGGTGGATTACGTGACGTTCTTTTCCGATCCGACAGTCGATAACCTGCTCACTCTCCTCAAACCAGACATCCACGCCAAGGGCACTGACTACACGGAAGAAACCGTCCCGGAACGCGAAACGGTCCTCGCATACGGCGGCAAGATCGCCATCGTCGGCGATCCGAAGACGCACTCGTCATCGGAGATCAAGGGAAAGTTGGAAGAGTAGAAGAAGATCTGGGGGAAACCCTTTTTTCACGGGAAAAAAGGGTTTCCCCCAGACCCCCTTCCTAAAAAAGCGGAGAATCAGGATGGGGCAGGCCCCATCCTGCAATTTTCACGTCATTGCGAGCGATCCCGCAGTCGCGAGGGAGCGCGGCAAGATCGCCTTTACACTGGCGGACAAGCCACTGGTAGCACTCAGCGTGGAAGGTGGAGTAGAATAAGCAAAGTGATTTCCTGTTTTATTGCTGTGGAGTGTGTCAACTATGCGAGCCAATCACTTGAGCCTCATGGCAATGTTGGCGGCAACACTGTTCTCTGGATGCGGATCTGGCAACCAAGGGTTCGAAAAGAAAATGTATGAGCCAATTGAGATTCGATCGGATCAAGACCTATTATTCGAATGGCTAGAACAGATCTCAGGCATTCAAGAGGATTGTATGGCCATTCAACAGGAAACTTTTGGGGTCCGAGAGAATATCACGAAGTTTCAGGATTTTGATAATCTCCACCGTCGTACGCTATCCCTCCTCTCGAAAGTCAAAGAGATGCGAGAAGCTCATGATAAGGATATGGCGAACCATGGGAAACAATACCCTGATTTCTTCAACCTCTCCTCGGATTATCTTTCGGTATTCGAGAATAGGCTCTCCCAATTGGCCCACATCCACAGCAGGCTAGCGGACCAATCGAAAGTAGTGGGAGCCTATCCATGGTCCGAGTATCAGAAAGACATCGAGAAATATAATCAACTCGTCGAGCGTTACCACGAACTCGGTACGAAGATGAATGCCTCATACAGATCGATACTTGAAGGTATGATCCCGCAAGGCGGGAGAAATCCCGTGCAGTGACATTCGAAAAAGCACAGGGGTCATTTGCACTGGCGCCGAAGCGTGAGTGAGGAAGAGCTCTCTCCTAAGGGATCGGGGTATCTAACCATGCAGAGCTTTTTCAACCATTGCATATTTTGCTTCCGCCCGCTTTCGCATGGCGAGCGCAAAAGCGATGGCGAACACGTCATCCCCGAGTTTCTACATGGCTCACTTTGCATTAAAGATGTTTGCCCCCAATGCAATAGTCTTCTTGGAAGCGAGGCCGATCATCTGGCTCTAGAGGATGAGCGGATAATCGCGGCATCCTTTGCGTTGGACCTTCCCGAACTACAAAACAGAATTATTGACCGGGGGAAAGGTGTCTTCGTCGATGAAGAGGATCGAAGCGAGAGGGCCGTCAAGTTCAAGGGTGGGAAACCCCGTATCGTTCCACGCAAGGTGCGAGAGAACCTCCTGGAAACCGACGAAAAGGATGCGCCCACGCACCTTCGCAATATCCTGGCAAGACTCCCACCGAAAGGGCTCAAAAAAGGTGAAATCGAGAAACTTTCCCAAGAACTAATGTGGAGGTACGAGAACATTGAGCCCGGAGAGTCTGTCCACGAACCACGCCTGGATATGACATTGCGAAAATTACGTGGCGAAATAAAGCATCAGTTTAAGACCACGCCCAATGCTGCGCACCGTCTTATCGCAAAGATTGCACTCGAATTCTCATTGTATGCCTTCAACCGTGACCGTTTAGTCACTATTCCAGCCCTCGATGAGATTTATACCGTCGCTCTTAACGGAGGAGAGCTAAGAAACACGACCTTAATGTACCCAATATCGCCATTTTCTCCAGTAGTCACGGACCCGAAAGAACCAAAATACTTTCACCAAATTATCCTGTACTACGGAGATGTTGGAAACCTTTTGGATATCTACTTCTTTGGTTGCGTGGGTTTTCGACTTTCCCTCCGGGAAGACGATCCGTCGCTTTTCGGTCCGATGAAGGTCGATGGGAAAGACGTTTCGATGATTAGTATCCTGATGACATTTGAGCCAAATAAGCCGAAGGAAAGATATCTATTTTCACGAACACCAGAAGACAAAACACCTAGAGAATGGAATGCAACAACTTCGCTTTAGCCGCTATCCACACTGGCGGACAAGCCGCCAGTGGCACCCAGCGTCACTTCCGTTTTCGCTCAAGCGCCTTCCGTAATTTCGTGATCGACAATGTATTCAAAACATCGTCCGCCGTCAGGCCAGCTCGGCGGGCGGTGAGGATGCCGTAGCGCATGAAGTCGAGGTGGACGGGGGCGTGGGCGTCCGTCGTGACGATGATGGGAATGCCGTGTCTGGCGGCCCCGCGGAGGTGGGAGTCGCACAGGTCGAGGCGCTTGGGGTTGCCGTTCAGTTCGAGCGCGGTGCCGGTCTTCGCGGCGTCCTTGAACAGGGTCTCCATATCGATGGCATAGGGCTCCCGTTTGTTCAACAGCCTGCCGGTCGGATGAGCGATGACATTGACGTAGGGATTCTCCATCGCGGAGCGGATCCGAAGGTTGATCTGTTTGGCGCTCTGGCTGAAGCCGGTGTGGATTGATGCCACCACAAAATCGCACTCGGCGAGCAGCTCATCGGGATAATCGAGCCTCCCGTCAGACAGGATATCGACCTCCGTCCCCGCAAAGAGGCAAAACCCTTTTGTTTTATTGTTGTACTCCCTGATCGCCCGGATCTGTTCCGCCAGCCGCTCCGGCGGGAGGCCATTCCCCACGATAAGGCTCTGGGAGTGGTCGGAAATGGTTAGATAAGAGTAACCCCGGTCCCGGGCGGCCGAGGCCATCTCCTCGATTGTGGCCTTCCCGTCGCTCCAGTGAGTATGGGCGTGCAGATCACCGCGGATGTCGGACAATTCGATCAGTTTGGGGAGGTCATCGGCGGCGGCGCGCTCGATTTCATCCAACCCTTCGCGCAGTTCGGGAGGAATCCACGGCAGACCAAGGGCCTTGTAGACCTCCTCCTCGGTCGCCCCGGCCAATCGCTTGTCGTCCTTTTCCCGGAACAGGCCGTACTCGTTGAGTTTCAGCCCCCTCTTCTTGGCTATGGCGCGCAACTGGATGTTGTGGGCCTGGGAGCCGCTGAAATATTGGAGGGCCGCGCCCAGGCTCTCCTTCTCGACGATACGCAAGTCAGCCTGGATTCCCTCCTCCAGGCGCACGCTCGATTTCGTGGCGCCATGGGCCAGACCTTCCCGGACGTTCTTCAGCTTCACGAACCGGTCCATGACCTTCTTGGGCTCGGCGGCCACGCACAGGATATCGATGTCGCCGATTGTTTCCCTGCCCCGGCGCAAGCTTCCGGCGATGTGCAGGTGCTTCACACCCGTCTCGGCGGCCAGATACCCGGCGATCTTCTCGGCAATGGGCAGCGCTTCTCCCAGTGTTATCCGGCCCTGGTGGCGCTCGATAAACTCGATCCCTTTGAGGACCTTCTCCTCGCTTTTCGCGCCCATACCGGGGAGCTTCTTCAACAGGCCCCCCTCTCCCGCTGATTTCAGTTGCGCCAACGTGTCGATATCAAGCGCCTCCCAAACCAGCTTGACCTTCTTCGGCCCCATCCCGGGGACATCTAGCATGCCCAACAGGCCGCCGGGGATCTCTTCCCGCAAGCGATCGTGATAATCGAGTTTTCCGGTGGCGATGATCTCGCCGATCTTCTGGGCCAATTCGCTGCCGATGCCGGGAAGGGAGCTCAGCTCCTCCCGTTCGGCAAGTCCTTCGATTTCCGGCATGCGGGAATCGATTACCTGCATCGCGCGCCGGTAGGCGCGGATCTTGAACGGATTCTCTCCCTGGATTTCCAGGATGTCGGCGATTTCTTTAAGAATATGTTTAACGTCGGAAACTGCCATCCTGAATTCACCCTTGAGTTACACCCGAAGCTGGGAGATTATCACATAGAGGGCAAACATTGACAAGGCGTTGGGGACCTGATAAATTGTGTCGCCGGGGGTAATCACAAGATGATGAATAGCAAGAACCACATTAAAGCGCTGTCACAGACTGCTTCGAGAGGTCCCGTTGCGGGAAAGGTGGATGTCCTGTTCAAAAAGCCGGACTTCGCCACGAGCGCGTTCTTCATCAGCTTGATTAATGCGCTTATCGCACAAACAATCCTGGACGACGCGAGGCGGAATTCAGAGGAGAGCTGAGGTGGACGGAATGGGAAACGTTCTTTCCTGTGTGCGCGCCGAAGAAGGCGAAAGAAACCACTTGCGCCCTCTTTCGCGGGTAACGCCGTGTCGCTGTGCGCCCGGGTTCGCCCAAGAGCTGACGACGGAAAAGCTTCTGCTGGCCGGAGCGGGCATTCTGACTCAACTCACCAATAACAAGATTCTCGAGGCGAGTTTCCTCGATCCGAATATCGATACGAGCAAGCAGCTTTTCGGAGGGATCAACCTGGGCAAATAAAAGCGGCTAGCTTTTCAAATCAAGAGCGAGAAAAACCAACGCCCCTGCGATAGATTCGCAGGGGCGTTTTTCATGAACAGCCGTCGAAGTCTTCAAAACTGGTGCGGGGAGGGGGATTTGAACCCCCACGCCCTAAACGGGCACTAGGCCCTCAACCTAGCGTGTCTGCCAGTTCCACCACCCCCGCGAGTGATTCATTCTGAGGATTCTAGAGAAATCATACTGAAATATTATAGAGGGATCAAGCCGCTTTGGCAATCCTCAGGCGCTTTGTTTCAGCTTTTTCGCCTCTTCGATCATGACGGGAAGGACCTCGAACACGTCCCCGACAATCCCGTAGGTGGCGACACTGAATATGGGCGCGTCGGGATCTTTGTTTATCGCAACGATGTTTTTTGAGGTCCTCATGCCGGCCATGTGCTGGATGGCGCCTGAAATCCCGCACGCGATGTAAAGACTGGGAGAAACTGTCTTGCCCGTCTGGCCGACCTGTTCCTGGTGCGGCCGCCAGCCGGCGTCGACCACGGCGCGGGACGCCCCCGGCGCGCCTTCGAGGACCGTCGCGAGTTCCTCGATCAGGTGAAAGTTCTCCGGGCCCTGGAGCCCTCTTCCCCCCGACACCACAATATCCGCCTCAGCCACGTCAGGAGCCTTGCCTTCGGGCCGAACGACATCCTTGACGACGGCCTTTATCTCGTTCAGCGGGAGATCGACCGAAATCCGGATTGTTTCCGCTTGCTTTGAACCGTCCTTTTCCAGAATGGGGAAAGAGTTGGGGCGAAGCGTCGCTACTTGAAGTGGAGTGTTCTGGTATGTAACGTCGACAAGCGCCTTGCCCGCATAAATGGGCCGGGTCAGCTTGAGGGATCCGTTATCGCGAATTTCATAGCCCGTGCAGTCGCAAGCCAGCCCGCTCTCGTTCTGAGCGGCAATGACGGACGCCAGATCTCTCCCCGCGGAGGTCGCGCTGACAAGGACGGTAGACGCAGGAACCTGCTCGAGAGCGAGCTTGACAGCGCGTGCAAAGGCCTCGTAGTGTGGCCGGGCCAGAGAGTCTCCTTCGCAAACGAAAACACGGTCCGCTCCGTAGGCTCCCAGTTCCGGCGCCAAAGCAGACGCGTCCGGACCGCCGATCAAGGCGCTCACCGAACCGCCTGTTTGGGACCCGATATCCCTGGCGACGGACAGCAATTCCAGAGAGGACCGCTTGATCACTCCCTCTTTGGTCTCTATGACAACAAGTACGGATTCACTCATTTCAATAACAATCTCGAGGTAAGGTCAAAAATCTCGAAAACTGCTCCTCAGATCACTTTCGCCTCATCGCGAAGGAGGCGCATCACTTCGCGAGCCGCATCGGCGGGCTCCCCCTCGACAATCCTGCCGGCAGGCCGTTCGGGCGGAAGGGACATAGACTCGGTTATGACACGCGAACCGGCTTTCCCCACCTCGTCGGGCGAGAAGCCGAGCGAGCCGGCATCCTTTTCCTCGATCGGTTTCTTCTTTGCCATCATGATCCCTTTGAGAGAGGGATAGCGCGGCTCGTTCAGTCCCTTCTGGGCTCCTATGACTACCGGCAGGGGCGCCTCGATAATTTCGTGGGCTCCTTCGACCTCCCGATGGCACACGACAGACTTCCCGTCAGGGGAGACTTCGATCTTCGTAACCACTCCCACATGCGGAAGACCCAGAAACTCGGCCAGCAGGATGAAAACGGCGCCGCAGTCGGAATCGACCGACTGTTTGCCTGCCAGGATAAGGTCGGGGCTCAGATCGGAAAGCACCTTCGCCAGGGCCTTGGCTGTGGCAAAGCTGTCTCCTCCCTCAAAAGCAGGGTCATTCAGGTGGATCGTTTTGTCGCAACCCACCGCGAGGCACGATCGCAATGTTTCCAAAATCCCTGGTGGACCCAAAGAAACGACGGTAACCTCTCCCCCATGCTCCTCCTTGAGCTGGAGCGCCGCCTCTACAGCGATTTCATCGTATGGATTGACAACGAATTTGATCCCGTCGGTAACGATGGCCGGAGCATCATCCCTGAGACGGATCTTCGAATCGGTGGCAGGAACTTCCTTGACGCAGACGGCAATATTCATTGAAGGTGAGTGCTCGTTGGCATAGAAAAGATTATTGGGAATCTCCAGAAAATCGATCCGGCGGGGATCGATGGAAGCTACTCAGCCTCGATCTCGAGGTGCTCATCGATGAAGGCATCGATTCGGGACCGATCCTCCTCGGAGATTTCGTTGAACTTGACTCCTAAGACGTGCATTTTCGAGGAGACGGCAACATAATCACCACACCAAACCACTTCGCCCGAACATTTGACAGGAAGGTCCTGGTTCGGAATGGAAAATCCGATAAACACGTTTGCCCCCATCGCCAAGGAGGGCTCAATAATCACACAGATTCCGCCTGAGCTGATGTTTTTGGCCACCCCTTTGAAAGTGGGGCCTTCGTGGGTTCCCAGTTCGATCGGAGTGACTTCAACGTCTATCCGAGGGAAGGCTCTCTGTTCCTCAGGATTCCGCACAATCTCCTCCTGACTTGGCCGATTGAGACACTCGAATGACAAACAACCTGAGATGTGATAATTGACCCGCGCTCGTGATTATCCCAACGGGTCCATTTTACAGAAACAACCCATCCAGGACAACCCGTTATGTGCCCAGCCCCGAAGTGGGCGGTCTGAAGCCGATACAGGTCTTCATTAGGGCTGGGCGGTCTGAGCCGGGAGCAGTTCTCCCCTCCAGGCCTCATAAACCTCGCCGATTCCATAGACGGACCCGGTCATCAGAATCGCCCCTTCCTGTCCGGCCTGGGCAAGGGCAGGAGCGAGCGTCTCCTCAAGACTGGCGCATGTCACAAAAGGTACATCCAGGGGGGCTACCGCGCGTGTCAGGACCTCGATCGGAGTCCCCCGATCGTGCTGGATCGGGGCCAAAATGAAGGAAGAGGCGACTGGCGCCAGCTTGCGGCACATTTCTTCAACCGGTTTGTCCTTCAAACAGGAGAAGATGACCACGGTCTGAGGGAAATTGGTGGCTCGTTTCCAGAACTCGGCCAGCAGGCAAGCCCCTTCGAGAGTGTGCGTGCAGTCCAGAACGACTCGGGGAGCGTGAGAAATCGTCTCCAACCTCCCTGGCCACGCAGCGGCAGCAATTCCACGCCGGAGCGTTTCGCCATCAATTCTCGCCATTCGGCCAGAAACCGCAGGATTATCCTTGACCACAAGGGCGAGGGCTGCGGCTACAGACGCGTTTTCCGCCTGCCAGGGCCCCGGAAGGGAAGTGGAAAGGGGAACGGCGCCGAGCGCCGGGGATTCAAATTCGAAGACTGTCTCATCTAATGAGGAGACGATATTTCGGACAGTATAGTGACTCGGGGGAAAGATAAGCGGACATTCCTGCACCTTGCATTTCTCCCTGATCACTTCGCGGGCTTCCGGTGGCAGGTTACCGATGACTGTCGGAGTACGTTCTTTGATAATGCCGGCTTTTTCTCCCGCAATCTCTTCCAGAGTTTCGCCAAGATAGTCCCTGTGCTCCAGAGAAATCGAGGTTATCGCACAAGCCACAGGAGAGACGACGTTGGTCGAGTCAAAGCGCCCGCCCAGTCCCACCTCAACGACAGCAATATCCACCTCTCGATAGGCGAAGTGTTCGAACGCCAGGACTGTCCCGACTTCAAAAAAGGTGGGCCGGTCGACCCCTTCTCCGGCTGCCATATCCTCGATGATAGGCTTCGCCTTTTCGACATGGACGCCCAAGTCGTCCATCGAGATAGGATTGCCGTTGACTTCAATCCGCTCGCAGTAGCTCACCAGATTGGGAGAGGTGTAGCAGCCAACGCGCAGACCCGATTGCCGGAGAATGCTGCTCAAGAAAGCGCACACTGAACCCTTGCCGCTGGTTCCCGCGATATGAACGACCGGATATCGGAGGTGAGGGTCGCCCATGGCACGAAGAAAGTGCCGGGTATTGTGCAGCCCCAGCTTCACACCGCGAAAGGCGCAGGAGTAAATGTACTCAACGGGG
>SDBV01000680.1_pt1 | contig 49158 bp, 37 predicted proteins | sample 2277081 | NCBI WGS metagenome assembly SDBV01 (sample SAMN10402039, study PRJNA504765) | marine sediment metagenome | isolation source: marine sediment core GS10_PC15, 223 cmbsf | place: Arctic Ocean: Southern Knipovich Ridge | collected 2010
TTCTGGCTCCGGGACTCATCGTTATAACCCTCCTTTAAAGGGTTATATTTTCGGTAACATCATTTATGAGTCAACGAAGTCTCAGAAATTCAGGTTGGGTAACATTTAATGTGAGTCAATTCGCATCGTAAATTGGTCTTGACTAATTTACGATGTATCGTATAATGGTCAAATATGAAGCTAAAGCTGGGTGTCCCGCATTGCTTTCAGGTTGTCATTGACCTCCCCTACGTTGCCAGGGACTGCTTCTCACTAACGGGCATCAATATTGTCCCTGCAAAAACTTTTCTTTCCCAGTTAGCATAAAGCACGCAGGCAAAATTCACGATAAGCAATCCGTAATTCGTAATTGCTTTTAAACTTTTCATATATTAAAGGAGATGGGGTTAATCGGCAAGACTAAACTGAAGAATGGAGACCTTACACCATTGATGACACCACGAACAAGTCACTGACTGTTTCAACGTACATTTCAAGCCCACAACCCATTGATATTAAAGGATTAATTGGCGGGAGCGTGTGGGAATCGAACCCACCCTGCCCGCTTGTGGCAGGCAACACCGGATTTGAAGTCCGGGAAGGACACCAGAACCTTATACACTCCCAAATTTTAAAGGCAATTACTAATTACTAATTACTAATTACTAATTACTAATTACTAATCCGATCCGTTAATAATACTTGATTTTTACGGTGTAAGGCAAATTATTTCCCGATACGTGCCCGTCGTTCGGTGCTCTACGGCATTTCCCGCTTTTCGCGCCATTCCCGCTATAATAAACAATGCTCGATATCGATTCGATCGCTTCCCGGGTCAAACATAACTGCAATATCTCGGACGCTAAATACTGGGGGTTCTATTCGCCCTGCGGCCTTCTGCTCAGGATGAGGGACCTTTATAAGATCGAAAATGATTTAGAGCCCCGGGGAAATGTGGGCATTGATAAGATCGGGGAATGGATACATAAAAGAGAGGAACTCTGGCAGGACCTTGAAGAGAGCGAGTTCCGGACGATAAACATTGAGGGCAGGGAATATAAACCCTTTGACGTAAAGAATATTAATTCCGTCCTCCTTGAGCATGGATATGTTTACGGGGCAGGATACGGCAATATGCTGAAGCCGGTTTTTCTGCTTGCAGACCTTAAGGAAAAGAAGAGCATAAAACAATATGATATTCACGTTGCCGGCAGAGAGATCGCCCGCGACCTTTCTGCATCGCCCGCAATGACCCGGGGCAACACGGTCATTGCAAGACACCAGACCATGGACCTCTTCTTCTGGGAAAAGCTTGAGGAGATGAAGTCAAAAAAATGCAATGGTGCGCTCTTTCACGCCTTTTCAGAATACGGGATCCCAAAAGATGCCGGGAACAGCATTACCCCCGCAGCACTTAAAAAAAGAATGACAAAGATCGTGAGTGAAGAGACCATAGCTTATATTCATCATGAACTCGGAGAGGCGTCCCAGCGGAGAATCCTCGGAAGATGGTGGAAGGAGCTCCTGCAAAGGGTCCCTTACAGCAGGGCGGAACTTTTTTTAAGGGGGTTAAAGGATGTCTCTTCCGACACCTGCAGGTCAGGAATGCTGGCATATATTATTCAGAACAAAAAAGCCGGCTCCCTCGGTTTTTACGCTGCGCTGTACGGGGGCTTCAGAAGAATCATCTTCCCTGACATGGCCAAAGCATACGAAGAATTCCTGAAAACACGCGACTGGGGCCTTATCGAAGAGGCAAGGATAGAGGGATACAAAAAATCAGGCGACTATGTGCGGCATCTCAAAGAAATGTTTGATAAGGGAAAGGTATCACAGAAGGCGATTGAGGGGATTATGCCGAAGGTATGAAAGAACAAAAAGACAACCTCCCCTGGCCCCTCCTTGGTAAGGAGGGGATTTAATTCTCCCCTTTACAAGGGGAGATACAGAGGGGTAGTGGTAAATTTATTTTCAAAAGAAGGGCAGGCACAGGGGCCTGCCCCTACATCACGGTCGTTTTACAAGAAACTTTCTTACCTCTCCTACACGCAGGGTTATCTTATTGCTGTCAAGGTATTCAAGGAACGGGATGGCATATTTCCTCGATGTTTTGAGGACGTCGCGGAATTCGGCTACGGACATCTCCTTCTTTTTGCCGAAGAAATTATGGAGGCGCTCCATCATTTCCGAATGGCTCGCGCTCGGGATATAAAGTGAATCGTTTATCCTTACCAGTGTATTTTCCGATGCCATTATCTTTAATAACTCTCCGGCCTCCTCTTTTTTAATGGAAACAGCCTTTGCGAGTTCGTCTTTTGACGGGGGCTGAAACGCCGACTGTTCAAGCACCTTTAATATCCTGTCCTTCACAAGCATGTTGTCTTCACTAAGGGAGATCTTGAACGTATAAAGCCTCAGCATCTCTTTTTCTATAACTATGCTTTGAATATTCCTGATCATTGACTCAAAGACCTTCTGGTCTATGCCTTTAAAGTCCGCCTTGAGCACCTCTTTTGATATGCCCGGTTTGAGGGGGTTTTTTTTGTGAAAATCCTCTAGAGTCGAAATGACTCTTGCCTCAAACTCGTCAAAGACCGAATGGTGTATCAGCCTTCCCTCGGACAGTATTACCGTCCCCTCATTTACCAGGAGGCTGACCTCGCTCTTTATAACTGGGACTTCTTCCTTGACCCAGCCGATCAGCTCTGCCGTGTCCAGGCCGTTCAGTCCGCTCTGCCTGATCTTCAGGGCCAGCCTTTCATCAAGACTCTCCCCTCTGAATATCTCAAGGTCCTTTACCTTTTCACTCCTCCTCATCCGCCTGGGGGTCGTATCAAGGATCTTTCCCCCGCCGATTGTCAAAAGAGGGGAAAACCTCCTGACTATATACCTGTCCCCGGTCATGACAGCGATCGGGGCCTTGAACCTGAACTGGCAGTATGCAGTGTCACCGGGTTTTAATTCTTCTTTATCGTATACAACGATCCTGCCGACAAGTTCGGTGGTCCCTGTATGGAAATGCACGAGGCTCCTGCTCTTTAATGAGCTTATTGAAGAGTCCTTCAGCAGTTCTATCTCCGCGTCGATCACACTGGTGGTCTTTACTTTATCAGGGACTGTTATTACATCCCCCCTCTTGATATCATCCTTTGAAACGCCCTGGAGGTTCATTGCCACTCTCTGTCCTGCAAAGGCCTTCTTAAGAGTTTCGCCGTGGCTCTGTAGCCCCCTTACTTTTGTCCTGATGCCTCCGGGCAATACCTCCACCGGGGCATCAAGCGATATGCTCCCTGATATCGCGGTCCCTGTAATTACAGTTCCGAACCCCTTAAGTGTAAATATCCTGTCGACCGGGAGACGGAAGACCCCGTTTATTGATTTGGGCTCAACCTCCAGGGAGAGCTCCCTGATCTTTTCTTTCAGGATTTCAATATTGTCACCGGTTTTCGACGATACAGAAACTATTTCAGCACCTTCAAGAAAAGAGCCTTCCACAAAATTTCTTATATCATCCTGTATCAGTTCCAGCCAGTCCGGTTCAACAAGGTCGGATTTGTTTACTACTATCAGCCCCCTCTTGACCTTTAACAGGTTGCAGATGTCGAGGTGTTCCCGGCTCTGGGGCATGATGCCTTCGTCAGCGGCAATCACCATAATAACAATATCAATACCGCCTGCCCCGGCAAGCATATTTTTAATAAGCCTTTCATGGCCCGGCACATCAATGATCCCGACCTTCAGCCCTCCGGGAAAGACAAGGTCGGCAAATCCCAGGTCAATGGTAATGCCCCTCTCCTTCTCCTCCTTGAGCCTGTCCGGGTCCGTCCCGGTAAGCGCGCGCACAAGGGCGCTCTTGCCGTGGTCAATGTGTCCTGCTGTTCCGAGTATTACGTAGCGGTCCATTATCTATTAAATTCCAATTAACAAGCACCAAAGAACAAATAATAAATTAATTCCTAATAATGAACGTTTGAAATTTTGGTAATTGAATAATTGGTATTATTTTATTATTTGTTATTTGGTGCTTGTTAGTCATTTACAAAATGCATCAACGACACACTTCACTAACGTCTTAACTTCCCTGTCCTGCACGGTCCTGGCATCAACAAGCATCATGTCTTCCTTTATCCTCGCAATTACCGGGGGGCTGCCGAGCCTCAGCCTCTTTTCGAGTTCATTGACAGAAAAGCTGAGCGGTTTAATTGAAACTGCAAAGGTCGGGAAATCCGCCTCAGGCAGAGAGCCTCCGCCTGCCCGCGAGTGGTCAGGGATGATATCAAGCTCGGCGCGGCCGGAAACGGACTTTCTTAATGAAGATAGAATCCTCTTTGCCCTCTTCTTTATAGTTTCCCCCGGCTGGGTCAGCATCCTCATTGTAGGAATATTGTTTATTACTTCTTCTTCATCAAGGTACTGCATAAAAGTCGCTTCAAGCGCCGCAAAGGTCATCTTGTCAATCCTCAGTGCCCTGAGCATCGGATTTTCCTGAATCTTCTGTATCATTTTCGCCTTCCCCGCAATGATGCCTGCCTGGGGGCCGCCGAGGAGTTTATCTCCGCTGAACGTGACAAGGTCCACGCCTGACTTAATAACGTCCTGGACCGTGGGTTCATCGTGTATTCCGTACTTCTTAAGGCTGATCATACACCCGCTGCCCAGGTCATCAACTACAGGTATCCTGTATTCTTTGCCCAGTTTTACAAGCTGCTCTGAGGAAACTTCCTCGGTGAAACCAATAACCTTATAATTGCTCTGATGCACTTTAAGAAAAATCGCTGTATTGCCGCACAGGGCATTTTCATAATCAGACAGGTGAGTCTTGTTTGTAGTGCCTATTTCCCTCAACACCGCTCCGCTGGACTGCATGACCGCGGGAATCCTGAACGACCCGCCGATCTCCACAAGCTCACCGCGGGATACAATGACCTCTTTGCCTTTTGCAAATGTATCGAGGCAGATAAGGACCGCAGCAGCATTATTATTTACCACAACCGCATCCTCCGCACCGGTCAGTTCACATATAATATCTTTGATATGGGAATATCTTTTCCCCCTTTTTCCTTTTGCGATCTCATACTCAAGGTTGGAGTAGCTGCCGGCAGCAGCTGTTACATTCTCTATGGCCTTATCAGATAATATTGCCCGACCGAGATTCGTATGGATAACAACCCCGGATGCGTTTATCAATGACCTGAGTTTATATGAAGAAAGCCTGATGATCGTCTTTTCAATATCAGCGGCCATGGCATCGATAGAAATCTCCGGATCAGCCCCCTTTAAAATTTCTTTACGTGTAGAATCAACAATTTCCCTGATGGAACGGATGACTGTTTTTCGATAATATGACTCAAGCCATTTTTGGCCGTAGGGGCTCTTCAGGCATTCATCTATCTGTGGTAATTGAGAAAGTTTCTGCCGCGCAGTCATCTGACTTTTCTACCACAGGAAGGGGGGGATGGTCAAGTGACTGACTGTTCCAACCGTTCCAACCGTTCCAACCGTTCCAGCCGTTTCAACAGTTGGAACGTTTTTTTTATTCAGTACTCCACAATAAAACTCCCATATCCCTGCCTGGATATTTTTTCCTTCACTTCTTTGGCCTCATGAAAACTGCTGAACTGACCTGCAACAACATTATGCAGCGTCTCTTCTGATTTTGATTTGTTCAGAAAACGGAAACTGGGATACCCTTTTTTACGCAATTCCCTGACCCTCTTGACAGCATTTTCTTTGTCCCTGAACGACCCTGCATAAACAATAAATGTCTTTTTGTTTTTCTGGACAACCTGTTGTTCATTCTTAGGCCTTACTTTTTGAGGATCCATGGAATCGGCAAGCAGCTTTCTCCATTTCCCGGCGTTAAACGGAACAAGGCGCTGCACGATATGGAACCCTTTGTCCATTTCAACAATAACCGGATCAGTGATGGGCTCCTGCTCAAGTAACGGCACGGTAATCCCGGGGTGGAGCTCCGAAGGATTAAAATGTCCCATATACCCGCCAATGTGTGCATTCGGCCCAGTGGAAGTATTACTGGCAAGGGCTTCAAACAGATCCCCGCCTTTTATTTTCTCCACAATATATTCGGCCTTCATGCGGGTATCAACTATAATCTGCCTGATATACAGCTCCTTCCCGATTTCATCCCATGGGACTGCATCCGGTTCTTCTGAAATTTCACTCAATTTAGATAGCAGACTGTTCCCCCTGTGTCCCAGGCGCTTCGCCATTTTGGCAGACAACCAGGCCATATCAAAATCGCCTTCCCTGAAAAACAGTTCTCCAAGATAATAATAGACATTTGTAAAACCGGGATTGATTTCAAGGGCGGCATAGAACTGTTTCTTTGCCTTTTCCAGTCTGGACCCGGCCAGATACATAACACCAAGTTCAATCCTGTAAACGTCTATACCGGGGAATGATTCCACTGCCTTCTCCATCTCAACAACAGCTTCATCTATCAAGCCCATTAAATAGAGAACCTTGGCCATTTTCCTGAACAAAACCGGATGCCCTGCCCCATGCTTAATGGCCTGGCGATATTCCTCGATCGCCTGGAAGTTGCGCTGTTCCTTAAGATATAAGTCCCCTCTCTTTTGATGGTACTCAGCTATTGATCCCGATGTCTCCGGCAAGGCATGGGATGCATTTATAAGGAAGAAATTGAAACTTAAAATGATAAATAGAATTATTTTCATGGCATAAAATATATTGGTTAGTTTGTTATTTAAACTCAACGACATTAAAATATCAATAGCAATATAGCCGTCAGCTTTCAGCGATCAGCTGTCAGCTTACAAAAAATACTGGCTGATCGCTGAAAGCTGACAGCTGATCGCTATTTAATTTATGAAACAGGTTATTCTTATAAAGCCAGGCAAACTGGAACTCCGGGATGTCCCTGCCCCGGAGCCTTCCGAAGGTGAAGTTGTTGTCAGGATAAACACGGCCCTCACATGCGGGACCGACCTGAAGGCCTTCATTCGCGGGCACAGGCTCATTCCCATGCCAGGGCCTTTCGGGCATGAGTATTCTGGGACAGTTTCAGGCACAGGAAAAGGCGTAAGCAATTTCAGGGAAGGTGATCATGTCATGGGCGTGCACAGCGCCCCCTGTATGGAATGCGGGTACTGCAAAAGAGGGCTTCACAATCTCTGTGAGACAATTATGGACAGGAAAGCTCTCGGGGCTTTTTCTGAATATATGCTCCTGCCTTCAAATGTGGTCAAACATAATCTCTTTCATAAACCGGAAAGCATAGGGTTTGAACAGGCAGCGCTTCTTGAGCCGCTCTCCTGCGTTGTGCATCCATACGGAAAATTAAACATTAACGAGCTGAAGAATGCTTTAGTAATAGGGGCCGGGCCCATTGGCCTCATGCATCTTCTGTATCTGAAAATGAAAGGGATAGATGTCATTGTTTCCGATATTTCAGAAGAGAGGCTTGCCATCGCTGAAAAAATGGGAGCTGCACCAGGCAATGTAGGGGCAGGCCCCCGCGCCTGCCCTGATTCGGCAATTACCCTGGAACAGGCAATTGCCGATGCAGCAGACGGCCTCGGAATGGACCTGGTTATTGAGTGTACCGGCCAAAAGAATGTCTGGGAAAAAACCGTGGATTATGCAAGAAGGGGAGGAACCGTGCTCCTCTTCGGCGGATGTCCGTCAGGGACAAGTGTCAGCTATGACTCCCATCGTCTGCATTATGATGAGCTGACAATTCTCGGTTCTTTTCATTACACACCAAAGGATGTACAGACCGCTTATCAAACACTTGCAGAGGAAAGTTTAGATCTGTCCGGGCTCATCTCCGGGGAGTTCCCTTTGGAGGATACAGAAAAAGCCTTTATGCTGCTTAAAGAGGGTAAAGGGATAAAGTACGCTTTAAAACCTTAATCAAAACTGTGTGTAGGGGCGAACGGCCGTTCGCCCCTACGTCTCAAGGATGAACCCATGAAAATCGCAAAACTATACAGTTTCAATGATATAAAAATAGAAGATATCCCGGTTCCTGAAATCGGGCCCGGCGAAGCGCTCATGAAAGTAAAGGCCTCCGGCATATGTTCCGGTGATATAATGCCGTGGTACATAGAAAAGAAGGCCCCCCTTGTTCTCGGCCATGAACCTTCAGGCGAGATTGTTGAGACCGGGGCAAATGCGGATAAATACAGCCCCGGAGACAGAATTTTTGTTCATCACCATGCGCCGTGTATGAACTGTAAATTCTGCAGCCGGGGAGATTACGTGCAGTGCAGTGAATGGCGCAGGTCAAAAATAATCCCGGGAGGCATCTCGGAGTACGTACTGATCCCCGAAGGGAACTTAATGAACGACACTCTCCTTCTGCCTGACAGCGTCAGTTTTGAAGATGCGGCCCTGATTGAACCTCTTGCCTGTGTTGTAAAATCCCTGAAACGGTCCGGAATTAAAAAAGGCGATACAGTATTAATTATCGGCCTCGGGGTGATGGGAATTATGCACCTGCTGCTGGCGCCTCATTTCGGGGCGGGCCAGACTGTCTGTGCTGACATGGTAGAATTCAGGCTGAAGAAAGCCCGTGAGCTCGGAGCTGACGCGGAAATAGATGTAAGTAACGATTCATTAAGAGAAGCGGCCATCTCATTAACCGGGGGAAGAGGCGCGGATATAGTAATTATAGGCCCAAACAGTATAAGTGCAATAGATGCCGGCCTGCAATGTACTGCCCCGGGAGGCACGGCAGTCCTCTTTACTCCGACCGGGCCGGGGGAAGACTTAACCATTGACCCGAATTATTTGTATTTCAGAGATATAAACATTGTGACCAGCTACTCCTGCGGCCCGGATGATACCAAAAAATCATTAGAACTTATCCGCGATGGTGTTGTAACTGCACAGAAACTGGTTACCCACCGATTCAGCATAGATGAAACAGAACGGGCATACAGACTAGTTGCCGATGCAAAAGAGTCTTTGAAGGTTTTGATAAAGTTTGAGTAAACAACTATCTTTATTGGGTACATATCATTGCTACCATATTCCCCACTTTGGAAAAGGGGGAAACCTTTTTTCATACTTGCGAACGGTTTTTCCAGCCCCTGTGATAAAATAAAACCCTATGAAAGCCATAGTTGCCATGAGCGGAGGGGTCGACTCCTCTGTCGCTGTATATTTACTGCAAAAACAGGGGTTTGATGTGGTGGGGCTCAGTTTTGAATTGTGGGACCGGAGAGACCTGAAAAGTTCAAATATCTGCTGTTCTGTCGAGACCATCAACCTTGCAAAATCCGTCGCAAATAAACTCGGGATAGAACACTTTACAGTTGATGTCAGAGATGCCTTTTACAAGCATGTGATTGAAGATTTCTGCGAATCCTATATAAAAGGATTGACGCCAAATCCCTGTATCTTATGCAATAAATACATAAAATTTGATTTCCTGATTAAAAAGGCCGCTGAGCTGGGAGCTGATATTATAGCAACGGGACATTATGCAAGAATGGAAAAATCCCGGGACACGGATAAAGGCAATGACAGGTTTTTATTGAAAAAGGGGGTGGATCCCAAAAAGGACCAGTCTTATGTTCTGTATGTAATGAAACAGGAAGAACTTGCAAGGACTGTTTTTCCCCTTGGTGATATGAAGAAGGAAGAGACACGTAACATAGCAAAAGAACTGGGACTTGTGAATGCCCTGAGGGCGGAAAGCCAGGAAATATGTTTTGTGGGTGATGATAAATACGGCAATTTCATCAAAAGCTTTTCACCTGAAGCCCTCCAGCCGGGTCCTATTGTTGATACCAGCGGCAAAATTGTGGGCAGGCATAAGGGGATTGCATTTTATACAATAGGCCAGAGAAAAGGGCTCGGCATCTCATCATTGAAGCCGCGTTATGTTGCTGAAATTGACCGCCAGGGCAATACCATTGTTATCGGCTCAAGAAGTGATGCCATGAGAAAATCCTTTAAAGTCAACAGATTAAACTGGATATCAATAAATAATCTATCCGGGCCAATAAGGGCGCATGTCAAAATGCGTTCAACTATGCAGGAGAAAATTGCGACAATATCCCCTGTTAATGAAAATAGCGTAAAGGTCGAATATGATGAAATCCAGTGGGCTCCGGCATCAGGACAGAGCGCAGTTTTTTATGACGGAGACCTGGTCATAGGCGGGGGAATCATCGAGTAAAATAGCTTGCAACATCTACTAATTAAAGGGAAACAATAGCTATCAATCGTTGACTGCAGATAAAGGGTTTTCCTGGATACTTTTAAATATTCGCCGTTAATTACTCATTTTTATTGCTTTTTTCCCACGATAAACATTTTTTTTGTTTATTTTTTTGGCGTTTCAGTGTATACTTCTCTGCAAATGCCAAAGTTCAGGATAGGATGCAGCGGATTTTTATATGACTCTTGGAGTGGTGCTTTTTATCCTGAGGATCTTCCTCATAAAAAGTGGCTCTCCTTCTACATGGGAAAATTCAATACTGTTGAACTCAATGTCACATTTTACAGACTCCTGAAAAAAGAGGCATTTGAAAGATGGTATAAGGAAACACCGGCCGGCTTTACATTCTGCCTGAAAGGCAGCCGTTTTATAACGCATGTGAAGAAACTCAAGGATGTGGAACTGCCTCTTTCAACTTTCTTCAATGCCACTGCCCCCCTCCTGGAAAAACTTGAAGTAATCCTATGGCAGCTGCCCCCGAATTTAAAGCTGAATCTCAAAAATCTTGAGGACCTGGTCGCGAATCTGAAAAAGTATCCCGTCCGTCATGTCTTTGAATTCAGGCATAAAAGCTGGCTTACAAAAAAGGTCTACAATCTTCTGTCATCTGCAAATATGGCACTATGCATGTCTGACTGGCCCAGTTTTATAGATGAGCTGCCGATGACAGCGGATTTCATATATATCCGCAGACATGGTGAACGGGGCGGATTTGCCACTAATTATTCTCCAGAGCAGCTGAAAGTTGATGCAAAAAGAATCAAGGAATACATGAAACTGGGCAAAGATGTATATTTTTATTTCAACAATGACGCATTTGCTTATGCTCCAAAGAACGCAATTGAACTAAATGCAATTGTCAAACACATTCTGCCCAAGAGCCTGATGGAAAAGAAAGAGGAAAAGGAAAGAAAACCGAGGAAGGCCAAACCAGCAGCTAAAAAGGTGGAAAAGAAGAAAACAGCTAAAAAGACTGCGGCCAAGAAAACCGCTGCCAAAAAGACCGCTGCCAAAAAAATTACTAAAAAAACTGCGGTTAAAAAGTCCGTCAAAAAAACCGCTGCCAAAAAAGTTACTAAAAAAACTGCGGTTAAGAAGTCCGCCAGGAAAACCGCTGCCAAAAAAATTACTAAAAAAACTGCAGTTAAAAAGTCCGTCCAAAAAACCGCTAAAAAAACTACGAAAAAATCTACCAGGAAAAAATAAATCTTCAGAAATCTTCACATCTCAAGAAAAGTTTTTTGCACATTAAATGAATAATGCAAATATACATAAAGCAATACAAATATTGAAAAATGATGTAAGAAAACTTGACCTGCCATGGCTTGAAAACATGGTCAGCAAATCCCCGGCCAAAAGAGACCCTTTCAAAGTCCTTGTATCATGCATCTTAAGTCTCAGGACCCAGGACAAAACCACCGGCAGTGCTTCTGAGCGACTGTTTAAGCTTGCCCCGGACGTAAAAGCCATGTCAGGCCTTTCAATTAAAAAGATAGAAAAAACCATTTACCCGGTGGGTTTTTACAGGGTCAAAGCCGTGAGGATCAGGGAACTCTCGGAAACCTTAATAAAGAAATACAATTCTGAGGTTCCCGATGATATAGATGAACTGCTAAAACTGAAAGGTGTCGGCAGAAAGACAGCCAATCTCGTGGTAACACTGGGATACAGAAAACCCGGTATCTGCGTAGATACACATGTCCACAGGATAAATAACAGATGGGGCTACATTGAAACAAAGACCCCTGAGCAGACAGAATTCGCATTAAGAAAGAAACTGCCCTCAAAATACTGGCTTGAGATAAACGGACTGCTGGTCGCTTTCGGACAAGGCATATGCAAACCGGTTTCCCCGCTCTGCAGCAAATGCAATATTAATAAATACTGTGATAAGGTTGGGCTAGGAAGACACAGATAGCCTGTAGGGGCAGGTCTTGTGCCTGCCCCTACAGCGCTTCGCTTGACAGCAAGCACCCCTTTTGTTAAGTTAAGCTGTAAATATGCCGATGTGTGAAAGTTACTATGTATAAAGAATTTTACGGCCTACAGGACAAACCGTTCACCCTGACTCCCGATACCAAATATCTATATCCCTCACGCTTCCATAAGGAGGCCCTCGACTGTCTGTCGACAGGAATAAAAAATGACTCCCGGCTTGTAATTTTAACCGGTGAAATCGGTTCGGGAAAAACATTGCTCCTTAGAAGCTTTGTTAAAGAGTTAAGCCAGGCATTTAAGGTTATATATGTTTTTTATCCGACCAGCTCATGCATGCAGCTTCTTCAGATGATACTTCTGAATATCGGCATTAAGACAATCCATAATAAACTTGATATACTGCGCGAAGAACTGAAAAAAGAGCTTATCAAATCGATCCAGGCAAAAAAGAGGCCCGTTCTGGTAATTGATGAAGCCCAGAATCTGGATAAAGATGCCCTGTCAGAAATAATAGAGCTGACCAAATTAAAGGAAAACAATGAGCGTCTTCTAAGTGTCGTACTTGTCGGCCTGCCGGAGCTGCAAAACAAGCTCTCTTCGCATTATAGTCCCGGAACTGATAATGTACCAAACTACCACCTGAAATATCTGCCGGAAGAGGACATCCCCAAATATATTCATTACCGTTTAACCACTGCAGGCTGCAGCGACCTTTCGGTTTTTCCTGACGGGATAATTAATGAGATAGGCGCTTTCTCTAAAGGCACACCGAGACTCATTAATATGATCTGTGAATCACTGCTTATTGCAGGATATACTTCCGACGAAAAAGCAATAACAGCCGCTGTCCTTAAAGAAGTACTCGATAATATGCTCTACAACGCAGGTCCGGAGAATGATCCTCAAAAAAAACAATTAAATGCAGCACCCGGCCTTCCTTCAAACATCATGGATATTCCCGGTGATATGCCTAATCCGCTTCCCCTGACGCTCATTGTCCTTGAAAAAAACGCCCGGATGAAGGTACACCTTGAAAATGAATTGCGGGAAAAAGGATTTGACTACATCATGACAACAGAACTTGAAGAACTTTTTACCAGGCTTGATCAGGCAAAAGATTCTGCACTTCAGGTTGCGGTGGTTGATGCCTCTCTCTTTTTCGGTGAAGGGGGACAGGAAGATACAGTCGGCAATAGCGCACTTGACCGGATACAGACCTCTTATGCTCATTTACCGCTGATTATGACAGCGGCCCTCCCTTTGACGGCCATGCGCACAAGACTTTTTCAGAGGGGCATTCCTTTTCTCCTTAAGAAACCTGATCTGAGCCGTGTTGACCTGTCCGAGGTTTCAACCCGGTTCAATAACTTCTTTGACGAACTAAAATACACCCTGACAAATATCCACTCCCAATTTGACGCATTCTATCAGAGAGTTATAAAATGGGGCTATGAGCGAGACGAAAAATGAACCGGCCAAACCTTTTTATGCAGTAAGTTAAGGAGAAAAGGATGAGTAACAGACAGAAAATCGGGGAGCTTTTACTCGAACTTAATATAATTAATCAAAAGGACCTTAACAGTGCCCTTGAAGAGCAGAAAGTAACTGGAGACCGCCTCGGAACCGTCCTCCTCAGGATGGATATACTTTCCGAAGAAGACCTTGAACAGCTGCTGGGCAAACAGCTTAATGTGCCGTCAATCAATCTTGAAAGTTACTCTCCGGACCCTTCACTCCTGGACTTAATCCCCGAAAAAACAATCAGAAAATATGTCGTGCTGCCGGTTTCGCTTGATGACAAGACGCTTACAATTGCAACTGCAAGCCCTAACGACCTGGCCCTTCTGGATGATCTGACCTATACCACCGGCTATAAAATAGCCCCTGTAGTTACTTCTATCAGTTCCCTGAATCAAAAGATACAGGAAATGTTTGATAAACCTGTAAGCTGGGAAAACGCGTTAAAGGTAGAGGAGCAGGGAGATCTGGAGATCATGCAGTCGGACCGGGATATACTTGAAGAAGACCTTGAGCAGGCCCTTCAGTCTGCAGAGGAGACCCTTGTTGTAAAACTTGTAAATGCTGTTATTCTGGCCGCTATCTCTAAAAGAGCGACCCATATCCATATGGACCCGAAGGAGGATTCATTTGAAATTTATCTGCGCATTGACGGAAAACTGAAATTGCTGGTAAAACCCCCGGCAAATCTCCAGCTGAATGTACTCAACCGCATAAAGATACTGGGCTCCATAGACATTCTGAAGCGGCTCGTTCCCTGTGAGGGATATTTCAGGGCACTCTCCTCCGGAAACTATTATGACATAGATATTGCGACTATCCCCTCATCTTTTGGAGAAAGAATGGTATTAACATTCCAGCAGCCTTTTTCAAAAGAAGAGCTTAAGCTCGAAAAACTGGGATTCACCCCGGAAACATTGAGCAGCTTCAAAGAACTGCTCGATAACCCGAGAGGATTCATTCTGGTTACCGGATCATCGGACAGCGGCAAGAGCTCTACCATATATGCAGCGTTGAACCACCTGAAAAGTCCGGAAAAATCTATTTTTACTTTTGAAAGAACTATTAAGAATAAACTGATCGGCATTAACCAGGGCGAACCCAATGATAAGGCCGGTTACAGTTACGAGAAGGGGCTGCAGTTTCTTATCCGGCAGGATGTGGATGTCCTCATGGTAGGAGAACTCCTTACACGGGAGGCCGTTGTTTCAACCCTTCTGGCATCTCTGTCAAAGACCCTTGTTCTGGGACACTTTTTATCAAATGATACTGTTGGGGCCATCTCCATGCTTCTGGATATGGACGTGCCTCCGTTTATGCTTTTTTCATCTCTTACAGCAATTTTAGGCCAGAGGTTAATCCGGAGGCTCTGCCAGGAATGCATTGAAGATTACGACCCCCCGGGTGACCTGGCAGAAGAAATTCGTTCCCTTTCAGGAAAAGAGCATCCAAGGCTTTTCCGGGCCAAAGGCTGTCCGGCCTGCGGCAGCACAGGGTACAATAACAGGATAGGGCTTTTTGAACTTATAATTCCCACTAGGGAGCTTCGCGACGCTATCTTTGCAAAAGCATCCCTTAATGAACTTAAAGAGCTCGCAGAAAAGAATACGTACCATACATTTCGACAGGACGGGCTTATTAAAGCTGTCGAGGGCCTTACCAGTTACGAAGAAATTGTCAGAGTTATCTGATTTCATTTGAATTATTATAACGTTTTTTGTTACGTTAGCCATTATGGAGGAAACGTGTTGAATAAAAATAATTCGGTTATACCGCTCTTAGTTCTTTGTTCTTTGTCCTTTGTTCTGTTATTTTCCGCTTGCGCCACTACCGAGAGCCCTGAAGATTCCGGAAAAGCAGAAGCCTTCGCTAAACTCGGATACGCATACATTAAAAACGGACAAGATAATGAAGCATTTATACAGTTTCAAAAGGCCATTGAATTAAACCCCTTAAACAAGCAGGCTCTCTATTATCTCGGATTCATAAGCACAAAATTCAATAAGTATGATGAGGCAATTTCATATTACAACCGTGCAATATCAGCAGACCCCAAATACTCTGATGCTAAAAACGCTCTCGGGGTAGCTTATGCAGAACTCGGGAAATGGGATGAGGCAATAATACAGTTCGAAGATGCACTGAGCAACCCGGTATACCGGACACCTGCGCAGGCATACTCAAACATGGGATATGCTTATTATATGAAAAGCGAATATTCAAACGCTGAAGAATCACTTAAAGAGGCCATAATGAGGAACCCGACTTCACATCTTTCAATTTATTGGCTTGGTCTTGTTTATCTCAAATTCGATGAAAATGAGGCCGCCATGAAAGAGTTCGAAAAGGCAATAGGCATTATGCCGGATAATTTTGGAGCCCACTGGGAACTTGCCAATGCCTATTTCAGATCAGGCGAGACTGATAAGGCAATAAGACACTTTAAGGTAGTGGCGGAACGGGACGTAAACATTGAAAGAAACAGGGAAGCAATAGAGTATATAGAACTTCTTCAAAGATAGAGACTTGGCTTTTACTATGAATACTCCAGGGAACATTCTCAGATCGGAAAGAGAAAAACAGAATAAATCTCTCAATGGAATAGCGAAATCATTAAAGATCAGCATCGAATACCTTGAAGCAATAGAAGCTGACGAATACGATCGGCTTCCTGCAGAGGTGTATACAAAAGCATATATACGCTTATATGCCGAATCACTCGGCCTTGAAAGTAATTATATATTAAGCCTGTATAAGATTGAGCCGGAAACCTCTCCCATCCAGGAGCCGGAAACCCCCAAGGAGAAAAAGCCTTTCAGTTTTAAACCCCCTCTAATAATAGCGGCGGTTTTAATTATTATTATATTGACAGTTATGCTTTCAACTCGAAGGGAACAAAAACCGGACAAACTACCTCCAAAGGTTGCGATGGAACAAAAACCGGTTATCGATGTTGTCAGCAAAACTAAAGAGCCGGACACTGTGCCGGAAAAAAAGCCGGAAAAACTACCTCCAAAGGTTGCGATGGAACAAAAACCGGTTATCGATGTTGTCAGCGAATCTAAAGAGCCGGACACTGTGCCGGAAAAAAAGCCGGAAAAACTACCTCCAAAGGTTGCGATGGAACAAAAACCGGTTATCGATGTTGTCAGCGAATCTAAAGAGCCGGACAAACTGTCTCTGAAGGTTACGGCTGTTGAACTCACATGGATATCTGTAAGCATAGACGGAAGCATCCGCAAAGAATGGATAATGAGGGCAGGAGAAGTACGAACTCTTACAGCATCCGAAAAATTCGCAGTCACAATAGGCAATGCGGGCGGGACAAAGCTCATGTTTAATGATGAGGACCTTGGAGAGCTGGGACCACGCGGAAAAGTTGCAGACATAGTTTTGCCTTGAAAAACGGAAAACATTTTTATTTGGCTTAGCAAGTTTTTTGCCTGCAAAAAAAATAAATAAGTATTGACAAAGGTTCATGTCTGCTGGTATCTTTCATCATTAATGTTTTTCAAACATATATTATCTCAATTAAGAAAGGAGTGGATTTATGACAAAAGCTGAACTTGTTGCAGTGATGGCAAAAGGAGCCGATATATCAAAGGCTGCTGCCAATAAAGCTCTTGATTCCATGATTGCCGGAATCACAAAAACCTTGAAAAAGAATGGCAAGGTAACTCTCGTCGGATTCGGAACTTTCTCTTCCGTCAAGAGAAAAGCGAGGAAAGGCCGCAACCCAAGGACCGGTGAAGCCATCAAAATCCCTGCCGCAAAACTTCCAAAATTTTCTGCAGGCAAGGCCCTTAAAAAAGGAATTAAATAATTCACTAATCCATAAGGAGCCTCGAAATGCCGGGGCTCCTTGGGATTGTTTACCTCTTTCACTCTTTTATATTATGGAAAATTAAGCTGAAGCCGCTGTATTCTTGTCGACTTGCCTGTCTTTGGATTGATTTCCAGCACAACACATGAAAGCATAGCTTCACCTTTTGCTATTTCAAAGCGGGTCGGAATTTGAGTGAGAAATTTATTTATTATCTGTTCTTTCTTCACTCCTATAATTGAATCAACCGGTCCGGTCATACCTGCATCTGAAATAAATGCAGTACCTTTAGGTAAAATTCTCTCATCGGCAGTCTGAACATGTGTATGCGTACCTATAACAGCGCTCACCTGACCGTCAAGAAACCAGCTGATTGCCGACTTTTCAGATGTTGCTTCCGCATGAAAATCAACAATGATAACATTGGTCTCTTTTTTCAGCGATGGTATTTCTTTTTTTGCACTCTGAAAAGGGCAGTCAAGCGGCTGCATAAATACACGGCCGGAGAGGTTTAGAATGGCAATTTTTTCACCGGCTGCCGTCTTCATGACAATACTTCCATACCCCGGAACGTCATCAGGATAATTCGCAGGCCTCAACAGGCGGTCTTCTTTTGCTATATATGTTACAGCGTCCTTTTTGTCCCATATGTGGTTGCCTGACGTAAACGCGTCCACACCGAGCGAAAAAATCTCTTCACCAACTGATCTCGTTATTCCAAAACCACCGGCAGCATTCTCAACGTTTGCTATAACAAAATCAATCTTTAATTTATTGACCAGTCCCGGAAGGCCTTCTTTCACGGCCTTCCTTCCGGGTTTACCGACTATGTCTCCGATAAATAGTATTTTCACAATTAATCAATAATTAAATAGATTAGAATATCGTTCCAACCGTTCCAACCGTTTCAGCCGTTCGAACAGTTCAAGCGGCTGAAACTGTTGGAACGGTTGGAACTGGATCTTTTATTTACTTCGCATACTCCACATACCTCGATTCCCTGATAACAGTAACCTTTATCTGTCCGGGATATGTAAGCTCTCCTTCGATCTTTTTTGCCAGGTCTCTCGAAATCTTGGCACATACTTCATCATTCACTTCATCAGGCTTTACAATTATCCTCACTTCTCTTCCGGCCTGTATTGCATAAGATTTGTTAACACCTTCAAAGGATGTGGCTATCTCCTCCAATTTCTCGACACGTTTCAAATAGTCTACTAACGTCTCTTTTCGTGCGCCGGGCCTTGCTGCAGAAAGGGCGTCGGCTGCAGCAACAAGCGATGCTTCCACCGTTGATGGATCTCCCTCTCCATGGTGCACCAGGATAGCGTTGACCACCTTATTATTCTCTCCGTATTTCTTGGCCATATCAGCCCCGATTGACTGGTGCGAACCTTCAATTTCGTGGTCAACTGCTTTCCCTATGTCATGAAGAAGACCGGCACGCTTGGCAAGCTTCGTATTTACTCTGAGTTCACCTGCCATCATACTTGCCAGGTATGCCACTTCCCTTGAATGCTGGAGGACATTCTGTCCGTAAGATGTCCTGTATTTAAGTCTGCCAAGCAGCTTTACAAGTTCAGGATGTATACCGTGAAGTCCGATATCAAATACTGCTTTCTCCCCCTCTTCTTTTATTAATGCATTGATTTCCTTGTTAACTTTTTCCACTATTTCTTCAATCCTCGTGGGATGAATCCTGCCGTCACCTATCAAACGTTCAAGAGAGATCCGTCCTATCTCCCTTCTCACAGGATCAAAACACGACAGAAGTACTGTCTCGGGCGTATCGTCTATGATATATTCAACCCCTGTGGCAGCTTCAAGCGCCCTTATGTTTCTTCCCTCTCTGCCTATTATCCGCCCCTTCATCTCATCACTCGGCAGACTGACAGAAGAAATAGTGTGATCACTCGTATACTCACTGGCATAACGCTGAATGGCCACACACATAATTTCCTTGGATTTTCTGTCCGCTGTTTCAAGGGCCTCGTCTTCAACCCTTTTTGCTAGCTTTGCAGCCTCAAATCTGGATTCTTCTTCCACTCTTTGCATGAGTTCTCTTTTTGCTTCTTCAACACTCAGATTAGAGACCTGTGCCAATACCTCCTTCTGCCTGGCCACAAGCTCTTCACAACTCTTCTCTTTTTCCTGCAATGCCTTTTCCCTGTTGTTAAAGTCCCTTTCTCTCTTGTTGAAATTCTGCTCTTTCCTGTCGAGCTGCTCCATTTTCCGGTCATACATCTCTTCCCTGTTACGCACTCTTTTATCAAGCTGGTTCAGTTCCGAACGGCGTTCTCTTAATTCTTTTTCAGCTTCGGCCTTTAAACGAAGATTTGTGTCCTTGGCCTCGAGCATGGCCTCTTTTGTGATGGTCTTTGCTTCTTTTTCTGCATCATGTAAAACACCTTCAGCCTTCTTCTTTACTTCCTCCAATTTTTTTCCTGTGCTTGTCTTATAGTATATAAGTGATAAAACAAAGCCAATAACAAACCCTGCTGCCAGAACAACATAGGGATTCACTGTGCTAATCATTATCTGCTCCTCCTTTTGCTTAACCTTTTCTTGAATATTTTCTCGTAGCCTTCTTCAGATGGAAAAAAGAAAATCTTATTACCTGTGAAATACTGCTGGTCTATATTTTGATCTTTGTAATTATGCGGATATTTATAACCGGCCCCCGCTCCAAGACGGGACGCCCCTTTATAGTTCGCGCTTTTTAAATGATTCGGCACAGGCGAAAGCCTTTTTTCCCTTACATTTGCCATTGCATTTTCGATACCTTTGTACGAAGCATTACTTTTGGGTGCCATTGCTATATATATTGCCGCCTGCGCCAGAGGGATGCGTCCCTCAGGCATGCCGATGGATTCAACTGCATGAAAAGCCGACACCGCAGTCTGCAGGGCCCTTGGATCCGCATTGCCTACATCCTCCGATGCACATATAACAATCCTCCTTGCCATATACAGCGGGTCCTCTCCTGCTTCTATCATCTTTGCCAGCCAGTATAATGCAGCATCAGGATCTCCCCCTCTCATGCTTTTTATAAAGGCTGAAATAGTGTCATAGTGTTCATCCTCACTGTAATAAAGTGACTTTTTCTGCAGGACTTCTTTGGCCAGTTTAATATCAAAGACCGGGCGATCTGTACTTTTGATGATAAAAACTCCCATTTCAATGATATTTAAAGCCCTCCTGGCATCTCCTTCAGAATTTGATGCAATAAAGTCCAATGCATCAGGCTCCAGTTTTATGTTAAATTCACCAACGCCGTTTTCCCTGTCCGTTAATGCCCTCTCAATCAGGATTTTAATTTCTTCTTCACCCAACGGGAAGAACTGGAATATCATTGATCTTGAAGAGAGCGCCGGGATAATGGAAAAAAACGGGTTCTGTGTCGAGGCCCCTATTAATGTTATCACTCCATTCTCTACATCAGGCAGCAGGGCATCCTGCTGGAGTTTATTAAACCTGTGAATCTCATCAATAAAAAGAATGGTCCTGTCCGCACTTTCCGCATCTTTCAGGGCCTCTTTAATATCTCCCACGCCGGATGTAACGGCATTCAGGGCCCTGAAAGATGCCCTGGTTTTTTTGGCTATGATATGTGCAAGCGCGGTCTTTCCCGTGCCGGGCGGGCCATAAAGAATTAGCGAGACGATAGAGTCTCTTTCTATGGCCTCTCTGAGGGGCTTTCCCTGTCCCAGGATATGCGATTGTCCGATAAACTCGTCCAGATCGTGAGGCTGCATTCTCCAGGCAAGGGGTGCCTTCCTGTCTGATTTAAATAGTTCCATTTCATTAATTACGAAAGGATTGACTCTCTTAGATGCAGTCTGCAGTGACCTGAAAAGCTTAAGACAGAAGGTTATCTCACAATAGAGGCATAATTAAATTGTGAGACTTTCGGGAATATATAAGATTAACCTCTCTCAAATTCTCCTGAAACACATGGATTCCAAAGAAATGTAGAGAATTTGAATATTTTTTATGAGGTTCAGAAACCTGCTTTTTATCTTTATAATTATCCATACCCTAGAAACCTGAACTGTCGAATAACAAATTTTATCTGGTCCGGCAACTGCAATATAAAAGACCCACCTTGCCGTGTAGAATAAAAACTTGAATCCCTGTTATAAACAGGTGGGTGCCTTGAAAGCAAGATCAGGCATAATCCCTTTCGGGCGCACAACACTACACTTTCGCTGGCTCCCTAATTCTCGAATGTCGGAAAAAGTTTTTACTCTTATCACAGACAAGGCAGGCAATCCTCCCTTTTTCACCTTTTATAACAGAAAAACAGTCTAATAATCAAGTAAACCCAGCTTCATCGTTATAAAGGACTGACGGGGATCAGCCTATATAACCCCATAATTCTCAAGAACTTTCTTCAGCTTTTTCTTGTTTTCAGGGGCCATCTGGCAAAGAGGTAATCTCATCTCTTCCTCTATTTTGCCCATCAGGCTGAGGGCTGTTTTAACAGATATGGGATTGGTCTCTATAAACATGCCCTTATTAAGAGGCTCAAGCTTAAAGTGTAGCTTCCTGGCTTCTTCGACATTGCCTTCCAATAATGCCCCGCACATGGAAGACAGGTCTTTGGGTGCAACATTTGCGGACACAGAAATGGTGCCCTTTCCTCCAAGCAGCATTAAAGAGAATGTTGTAAAGTCATCTCCGGAAAGCACGGTGATATTATCACCGCACAGACGAATGACCTCACTTACCTGTGCCATGTTTCCAGTTGCTTCTTTTACAGCCACTATATTTTCAATTTCCGCCAATCTTGCAACAGTCTGGGGCAGAACATTTATAGCTGTCCGGCCCGGCACATTATAAAGTACCTGCGGGATATCCACAGCTTCTGCTATTGCCTTGTAATGCCTGTAAAGGCCTTCCTGTGTAGGCTTGTTGTAATATGGCGCTACCAGAAGAGCGCCGTCTGCTCCCAGTCCTTTTGCTTTTCCGGTCATCATAATGGTCTCACTCGTAGAGTTTGCACCTGTACCTGCAATAACCGGCACCCTTCCGTTTACAGCCTGAATGGTAAATTCTATTACCCTGTAATGCTCTTTATACTCAAGTGTTGCCGATTCTCCGGTCGTACCGCACGGCACAATAGCATTCGTGCCTTCGGCAATATGCCACTCAATTAAGTCCCCTAAAGCTTTTTCATCGATCTTATTGTTTTTGAATGGTGTCACTATCGCAACTATCGAACCTTTAAACATAACTGCCTCCTGTTTGTCGTTAATTTCAATGTAAGATATAAAGTTTATGGTAAACCCTGAAATAAGGTCAAGCTTAAAAAATTTATAATTTTTTAAAACCTCATAATTGACACATGAAGAGTTTTTCTGATATTTTCTATGGTAGTCGTAATTTAACGAAATACGGATAACGGAACACGAATCACGGAAAGCGGTTTTATATGTTCGATCTCGGCACACAGGAATTAATATTAATCTTTATCGTGGCCTTTCTGGTATTCGGCCCTAAAAAGCTGCCGGAACTCGGCAGGACGCTCGGTAAGGGGATCAGGGAACTCAAGTCAGCCATGCGCGGTGTGACCGAGTCCTTCAGTGAAGCAGAGTCTGATTTAACGGACGGAATTAAAAAAACAAAAGACGACCTGGAAGAATCCATAGGGAAATCACTTGAGTTAAACCTGAATACTGAAGAGAAAGAAACTAAATCAAAGAAGAAGGAAGATGAAAAAATAAAAGAAGCCCCGCAGGAGAAAAAAACTGAATCAAAGGAAAAGGAAGATAAAAAAATAAAAGAAGCCCCGCAGGAAGAAGGAACTGATTCCACAGATGATCAGGAGGAAAGCGCAGAATCAGAAAAAAAAGAGACGGACAAAGATGGATAAAGCTCCGCTCACAGAACATCTCGGTGAATTAAGAAACAGGATAGTCATTACCCTTATAGCTGTGCTAATTACTTTCTCTGCAAGCTTTTACTTCTCCGAAGACATTTTCCGTTTACTGACCGCACCAATACATTACATACTCAATTTTTCGCTGGAAAGCCCTTATATCACCATCATTCCTACAAAGAACCCTAATCTTAATCTTGTATTTCTTGCGCCTGCAGAGGCATTGTGGATGCACTTCAAGATATCATTTATCAGCGCTATAATAATCAGTTCTCCCCTGATTTTTTTCGAGATCTGGAGATTTATTGCCCCCGGCCTCCTGCAGAAGGAAAGGAAATATGCCGTGCCATTTGTCTTCACAACAACATTTCTTTTTCTAATCGGCGCCCTCTTTTGCTTTGTTATTGTCCTGCCTTTTGCAATGAATTTTCTTCTTACATATAAAACTGCAAACCTTCAGCCGATGATTTCGGTAGGGAAATACACAGATTTTTGTCTGAAATTCATATTGGCCTTTGGCGCAATTTTTGAGCTGCCTGTTATTGTGGTATTTCTTACGAAGATGGGGATCGTGTCCATAGACTTTCTGGCCAAAAACAGAAAATATGCCGTACTTATCGCATTCGTTATAGCCGCTTTATTAACACCTACCCCGGATGCCTTCAACCAGACACTGATGGCGGTCCCTATACTGATATTATATGAGGCCGGAATCCTGGCATCAAGGATACTCAATAAAAAGAAAAAAACAGAAGAAGAGGCAGAAGAAGAAGATGATGATGATGAGGAAGAAGAGGTAGAAGAGGTAGAAGAGGTAGAAGAGGTAGAAGAGGAAGAAGATAAGACGTGATCCGTGTCCGGTTATCGTGTCCGTAAAAACGAAATAAGTTAATTCCTGCTACTTGAGCCGGACTTTATTCTATTATATTTATCTTCGCCTACACATTCTTTTGCAAATGCGCACCAGTCCAGGCACGTAGGCCCGATTATCCGCGAATTGATCTTCCCGCAAGACTTACATTTTGTCTCTGTCTCATCACTCCAGATCTCTATGTCGGCTCCGCAGTGACGGCATATAATATCTTCAGGTTGTGGTTCTCTTATTTCCTTGCTGCCAGGGCATTCATTCTTAAACATTATTTACCTCTTTCGATGATATATTTATTTTAGCTGCAAAAGAACTTAAAATCTATGATTTTAATCATAAAACCGGCTTTGTCCGGCCTGCCATGATAAAAATAAATAATCTATCCTCTTTTTTTATCTTTCAAAAATCCCTGTAAGTTGAAGAGTGCGTAATAAATAAAGGTTTTTTTAAATTATTTTTCTTCTAAACTCATACGTGATTTATGCCGATAAATATTATAGGTTAAGGACTATTTATTTGTACCTTCGATCTTTAAATAAACTCAATGAAGCGTAATAATCGTCAGGGAAAAAAGCAGATCAAAAATCGCATGATCAATTTCACTGAACCAACGGAAATACAATAATGAAACTGGCTGCTCACCTGTTAAGAACAGCTCCTTCGGAGGTTAATTGATGGACACAAATCAGCAAACGACTATTGAACATCTTTGTGAAAGACTCAAGGAAGAGATCCTTCCCATGTTTGAAAAAGCTGTATCAAATGATGATGTCCGCTTTTCCAATTCTAATTTAGTTAAATGCCGGGAACATCTCAACTGCAAATCAACAGATTGCCAGTTATACAGTAATGGGTCAGGGGGAAAAGAGGTGCGATGCTGGCAAATTGCAGGCACCTATTGCGGCGAAGAACCGCAGGGCAGCTTTGTACAGAAATACGGCAAATGCAGTAATTGTGAAGTCTTCAAAGAATCCTGCCCTACAATCGTTGAAGAATTAGGAGAACATTTTAATAATATGCTGTTCCTGTTAAATAAACAGAACCAGGCCCTTTTGGAAGACAAACAGCAGATTGAAGACCTGAACCAGGAATTGCTTACAGCTCTGGAGCAGCTCAAGAAAAAGAACAGCGAGTTCCAGAAAGTTCTTGTAACTGACAGCCTGACAGGCCTGTTTAACCGGCAAAACCTGTTACCTGTGCTCGAAGATGAAATCGGTCGCTGCCACAGATACGGCCATTACCTTGCCCTCATGAAGATAGATATAGATAAGTTTAAAAGTTTTAATGACGAGTACGGGTATCAGGCCGGCGATAAAATGCTTGCTTATGCCGGCAAAATAATAAGGAAGAACATCAGGAAGTTTGACAAGGCCTTCAGATACAGCGGGGAAGAATTTATAGTGGTCCTTCCGGAGACTGACCAGACACTGGCATATATAGCTGCTGAAAGAATACGGAAAAGCTTTCAGAACAAAACCTTTGCGGTCAGTAAAAAGAAAAGCCAGTCCGGCAGAAGCACCTCCCGCACCGTCAGCATAGGAATAACAGCACTATTTTCCTACAAAACTAGTGATCTCAGCATTGAAGAACTGATCAATCAGTCTAATGCAGCCCTTAATGCCGCCAAAGAAAAGGGTGGAAATATCAGTGTTAGATACGAATAGAGTTTATTTGTGCTGTCAGCCGTCAGCTGACAGCTTATAACCTATACCTGGGTCCAGCAATCAGCATGCTGCAGAGATGTATCAAGTATCCTGTTTAATTCGTCTTCAAGCAGTGCATTCCTGTATTTTAAACCCTCGAGTAATTTCCTGGGAATCTCAACCGAGCACAATTTATCATTTTTTATCACCTGAAACTTAAAGGCAATGTGCATGAAAATGTAGAAAATGCGCAGCACTATGATAGATCCGTCAATCTCTTTAATCTTCTCTTCAACAATTTCGTATGAAGGTACCTCTTTTCTTGTAACTTGTCTGTCCATTTTATCCTTCCTCTATTTAATTATTTTTATTAATACTCTTAAAAGCTCATTCGGTCAAGGACACTCGTTTTAATCCACTTCGCATCCCACCAGTACAAAGGAGACACCTCGTATCCGTGAATGAGTATTCCAAAATGCAGATGGTCACCGCCTGCAAGGCCGGTTGCACCCGTTTTTGCAATAATATCTCCCTTTTTGATCGTCTGTCCTTCCTCGACCATAATCGTTGAAAGGTGTCCGTACAGGCTCATCAGTCCAAGTCCATGGTCAATTATTACGGTGTTCCCATAAATACTAAGATCATCGGCAAACCTGACAATACCCGTATTGGCAGCTTCAACCGGTGCGTTCGAAAAAGAAGCCAGGTCATATCCAAGATGAACACTACTGCTTATTGCTTTATCATCATACAAATATGTCCTTTCATCTCCATATACAGCCATTACCTTGCTATTTTTAAGCTGCAGAAAACGTCCTTCCCACATCATTTTCGGTTCGGTTTTGCGGCTTATATCGATGAGTTTCATCGAGCTCTCTTTTCTCCATTCCTCATTAACTTTTTTAAACGAACCTTCCGGATCGGTAATATTCATTTCATTCAGTAATGGAGCAACAACCATATCTATAAAAGAGCGGCCAATACTTATTGAGGACTCTTTAAACTCCTTCTCATTAATCCTTACAGGAAGAGCTTTCACATTCTGATTGCCTGCAATATCTTTTGCCACAGCATAAAAAACACTCTCCTTTTTAATGTCATAAGGTGCAGGAAAAAGTACATAGTAATCTTTTGGCCCCGGTTTCCGTGAGATACCATGTGACCCTGTCTCAATTTCCCGGCCCTGTTCAGGCTGCAGGTCCGACCCGGCAGAGGCCGGTGATGCCATAAATTCCCTGTCGTCCAGTCTGACAAAAACCGACTCGGCACCCCTGGCCCTCAGAAACACAAACCCTCCGCCTCCCTGATTAACAATAGAGGATGATCTCAGGATTTCAAGAGTCGGCGGGACCGTGTCGACAACAGTCTTTATGTCATACTTCACTTCCTTTAAAATACCCGCCCTGGCCCTTATTAATATAACGGCCTCCCCGTTTTTCAGATTAAGCTCCTTTGGTTTTATCTGTAATGAATATGTTTTCTCAGAGACATCGGGAGTATCCTTTAATAACTCGATCAGGTTTCCGCTCTGATAAACTGATACTTCTATTGATTTCAGATTTTCAACCTGCAGCTTAACTGTTTTATTTAACGGCAGGAAATCAAAGGCCTCGATACCTCTGACCGAGGGATCAGGGATAAAGAAGAGCTTATAAATCAAATATGCAGCTGCGAGCACAATAAAAGGCAGGACAAGAATAAGTCCAATTTTGCCGAAACCGTTTTTTCTGTTCTTTTTATATATGTTCATAATTATTTGTTTTTTGGCAGCCGCCAATGCATAACAGTGCTTTACAGCCTTAAATTATGCCATATTTCCTACAAAATATGCAAGAAAAAAATTGCATAATAGCACATAACTTATTGAATTATAAGAGCAAACATGGTGGGGCTCGTTACAGCAAAGAATTCAGGGGAAGGCGAAGGGCCGGCAACAGGTTCTCCTGTTATTCAGGCTTGCAAATAATGCATTCATTAATCATGATTTAACATAAGTCCCTGCTTCATTTATTTTAATGTAATTCATCGAAAAGAAATCACCCAGATAATCCTTCTTGTCAATTTCTTTTTCTCCCATATAAGGTTTTAAGTAGCTTGCAGCATGATCTATCATTCTTTCATATGTTTTTTCATTTGAAAAATATGAAGGGAAATCAACTATATGTTCTTTTAAAAGCCGGTATAGATCCTCATTATCAAAATCCAGGAAACTGTAATTGCTGAACGTTGCAATGATTTTCCCCTCAAAACTATTCCAGAGTTTCAGAAGATCGTTTTTATGACAGCTCGGCAGCTTATCAATATCCTTCAGAATTATAAAATCGAAAAAGGAAAAATCATCGACATAGAGCTCATCATCTGAAATGTTTTTACATGGTATTACACAGCACACCTTTGAATTGAACCCGAAAGTATCTATAGTCATAAATTTATTCAGAATAAAATGCGTATATGCCTCATCCTCATATCTTACAGCCATTCTGCGCGCGCTTTTCAATATGCCGAAATCGTTAAATGATTTCAATAAGTAATCAAAATGAATATTTTTCGGCAAATAGCTCTCGATCTTAAACGAAGAAAAAGGCGCCTGAACTGTCCTGAGATTTCCGGTTAGTCCAAGGTTTTTCAAAATATTGTTTGCCTCACCAATGCATTTATTCAGAAAGTTCATGATCTTGCTTTCATCCATACCGGTCTTCTTTAATATGTTCGCTAAATAAAGCCCGCTCTCCCTGTCCCTGGATATAATGAATTTAGCGGCAACAAAGGTAAGATACACTAAAAAGGAAAAGAGCAATTTCCTTTTAGATAAATTGAGTTTCATTTTTCTGCCTGGCGTGTAACACAGATCATGCATAATATGGGCAAGAACATATCCATCATAAATGCTCTCAAACTTTTCCAGCTTGGTTCTAAAGTAGAAGTCGTTGATCTGGACAATATCTTTCCCAAAATATTTTCTTTCGTAAATCCGGGACATTTCTGAATAGATCCTTGATGGAGATATATAGTAATCCTTCAAATCTTCTGAATTTTCCTTGCCCAGATCCATTAAAATTTCAATCCCTTTTGTCTCGAGTGACAGCAGCTGGTTCGCTTCCTCCCGCTCATCCTTGAAACCAAAAAAAGGCGTCAGGCGCTTGAAGGTTACGGTCTTCAAGATATTATATGCTCTATAGTCTTTAAAATTAGTCAGAGGTATTTCCAATTCGGAAAGTTTCTCACTCAAAAAATCACTCGATATTTTTTTAACAGAATCAAGTCCCAATCTTTGAATGGCAAAATCAATATCAGTGATTTCAGAGGAGCCTCCTGATGAATATCCTCTGCTTGCTGCACTATTGAGCACATCTCTAAGATCAGGCGGCCCGGCCGGTTCCGGTTCCGGTCCTTTGACTTCTGCAGCTCCCTCCGGCTTCTTTGCCTCCTTAGGGCCATCCGGCGCGGCGGCTGCCGGGGCTTCTACTTCTGCATTTTTCTCTGCTTCCCTTTTTTCCCTTTCATATGTTTCCCTGCATATCCTGCTTATCTCCTCAACACACATTTTCAATTCAGCTATTTTCACATCAGGGTTCTCTAATTCGGCCATATAAATTATAAGAGAACTGAACAGGTCGCTCTTGGTGACCTTCGAAATCTCGGCGTCTGAAATAATTCTTTTAGGCCTGGTATCCGGCTCTTTAATTTTTCGTGAAAGATTTTTGATTAATTGATTAACTAATTTAGCAGCATCACGTTCATCGCAAAATTTGATGCCTATATATTTTTTATCCTGCCAGGCAATATCTACTTCAATCTGTTTGTTGATAATTGGAATAATCAATCTGGAATCTGTAATTTCTTCAAGAGTCGTCTTCCATACTTTCATACCGCCCCTGCTGACTTCTACAACATTGCCGATGACTCTCTCGGTAGAGCTGATGTCTTTTATAGCAAATCCATTTATAATGTATCTGTTATATTTTCTTTTATTCAAAAGAATTTTTTTCGGTTCTTCTGCGTTTTTCACATTTGTTCTTTCTTGTGCGGAAATTTTCATTATTTTAAACTATAACGATAAATAAAATAAATTTTTTATATTTCTTAAATATGCCATTCGCCCGCAACGTCTTATCTTCTCTCATTAATTCACCCTTAAAGTGTTACTTTATATCTCGGCCTTTACTAAATCTTTCTAAATAGGGGGGGTGCCTATTAAGGCATAGTGATTTCCCTGATAGCAGCAGGTGCCTTAGAGCAAATGGATAAATTAGAAACCCATTTCACAGGAAAAAATGATTTTTTTCATGCAACAGAGTTACAATATTGGTCAAACTTGCTTTTATAATCGTCCGGGTAATGGCATTGGACGGTTCTCTTTTCGAATTAATCTGCAATTAAGCGGGAAAGGATACAGCATGAAAAAGCATCTTTTATTATTATTATGCTTTTTACCGGCATTTTTTCCGAAAATTCTGTATGGACAGGAATATTTCCTTAATGACCTTTACAGACTTGCCCTTGAAAGAAGCGAGACCATAAAAATAGCCGGGGAAGACCTGTATATATCGGAAAGAGAAAAGGACAGGGCCCTTTCCACACTGATCCCGACCCTTTCAGCTTTCGGCTACCACACAAGATATTCCGAACAACAAACCCTGGGCGGTTCCTTATTGCAGCCTGACTTCACAAATGAATGGGGGCTGAGACTGGACCAGACATTCTCTCTTAGCGGAAAGGAATTTACAGCCCTTAAGATTGCCAGCGAAGGGATAGAGAAAAGCAGTTTTGACCTTGAGGCAGTAAAAGAAGATTTCCTGCTGAATGTTACCACTGAGTATTTCATTGTGCTGAGATCAAAAAAGGCACTCGATATAGCCAGGCAAAATGTTGAAAGACTGACAAAACACAGAGATGCCGCCAAAAAGAGGCTTGAGGTCGGCGAGGTTACAAAAACTGTGCTCTTAAGGGCAGAAGCCGAACTTGCCGGCGCAAAGTCGGAATTGATAAAAGCTGAAAACAATCTTAGAATTGCAAAGACCCGCCTTGCAAAATCAGCGAACATAAGCGGTGATTATGATCTAAAAGAACCTCGCCCTGGAATTGATTTTGACATGCCGGCACAGGGGCCGTCAGGGCCGGATTTTTCAACTGAAAACTGCAAACTCACAACAGTAGCCTGTCTTATAGAAACAGCCCTCTCAGAGAGAGCTGAAATAAAGTCGGCAGTGATACAAAATGAAGTCGAGAAAAACAGGGTAGCATTTGAAAAAGGTTCGTTCTGGCCTGACCTTTCCATAGAAGGGGTATATTCCAGGGAGGAAAATGAACCACAGTCAACTTTCGGGCTTGATGAGAGAATTTATGGAGCCCTGAAACTTGATTTCCCTTTTTTCGAAGGCGGATTAAGGAGGGCTGAAGTCGGCCAGGCAAAGGCCCGGTTAAGACAGGCAGAGTACCGCCTCTCAAACTTAAAACGTTCAATCGGGGTAGAGGTTGAAAATTCATTCCTGATCGTCAAGAGAGAATCAGCGGTTTTAACTCAGGTACAGGCAGAAGTAGAATTTGCCCTGGACAATTATAATTCGGTTACAAAACAGTTTAAATACGGCCTCGCTCACAGCATTGATATAATGGATGCAAACACACTGCTTGTTACAGCTGAAAGGGAACTTGCAACAGCAAAGTATGCATACCAGTTGTCGGTTTTAAGATTGCGCAGAACAACAGGACAGCTTTTAAAGAGAGTTACTGATAAACAGTCTGTTAAACAGTAGAGTTTTCCGGGAGTTTATTATTTAGATGACTATTTCTATATTCAGGGAGCGTTTACTCATGTTAGACACATTAAGGATATTACTGATTTTTTCTTTTTTATTCTTTTCTTTTTCAGGGCCTTATGCCGCGGATAAAAAAGCAGGCGGCCCGCCTCCTGCAATTGTAGTTGTATCAGAAGTCGGCAAAGGGATGATAGCCCCTGAAAGTGAATTCATAGGGACGGTTTATTACCATGTTGTATCGGATGTTGCCTCAGAGGTCAGTGGAAAGGTGGAGCACGTAAGCATCGATGACGGCCAAAGGGTAAAAGAGGGGGCCGTGCTTGTCAGGCTTGGATCCGACCTGCTCGATAAAACTCTGCAGGCAGCCCAGGCAAATTACGAAGAGGTATTAACAGACCTTGAAAAGGAAGAGCTTAACCTTAAAAGAACTATAGATCTTTATGTAAACAAACTCATTTCAGAGAAGTCATATGATGAGCAGAGGTTCACGGTCCACAGCCTTAAAAAGAAATCCGCGTCCTTAAAGGCAGAGGTTGAGCGGCTGCAGATGGAACTCGGCAAAAAAATTATCAGGGCCCCTTTTGACGGCATCGTTGTCCAGAAACAGGTTTACAGGGGGGAATGGCTTGACGAGGGCTCAACAGTTGCAACCATTGCAGAAGACAGTATTGCGGCCATTATCCCGGAGGTGCCGGAAGCAATTATTGGTTATATCAAAAAGGGGATGATGGTGAATATAACCGCGGGCGGAAAACATTTCAAAGGAAAATTCATTGCCATAATACCCAAAGGTGATATAGCAACGAGGACATTCCCGGTCAAAATAAAGGTCAAAAATACCATGTCACTGATTCAGGGGATGGAGGCAAGAGTAACACTCCCTACCGGAAAAAAAGAAAATGTTCTAACTGTAAACAGGGATGCCGTGATAAATATATATGGCACAAACGCGGTATTTATTGTAAACGACTCAAAGGCAAAAATGGTCCCGGTAAATATTATAGGCTATAAAGGAATGACTGCGGGAGTACAGGCTGAAGGTCTAAAGGAAGGGATGAAAGTAGTAATCAAAGGCAACGAACGCCTCAGGGACGGGCAGGCGGTTGTGATACAGGAATAACAAATAAAAATAGGGGTCGAGGATTCAAGGATTCAAGGGGTCGAGTGAAATGATAATTAATGAAATTAATTCCATCCCTTGAATCCTTGGCCCCTGGACCCCTTGAACCCTTTTAGTTAAAAATGGATATAGTTCAATTTTCAATAAAAAAACCGGTCACTGTTATAGTTGGGGTAATCTTTGTTGTGCTCTTTGGTCTTATAGGGCTCTTTCAAATGCCTTATCAGTTGACCCCTAATGTAACCGTGCCTGAAATCGAGGTCAGAACCACATGGCCCGGCGCTACCCCTTATGAGATAGAGCGCGATATCATCGAGGAACAGGAAAAGGCCCTTAAAGGTATTCCGGGGCTTACGGAAATGGAAAGCTCCTCATTAAACAATCTGGGATCTGTTACGCTAAGATTCAAAATCGGCACTGATGTCGATGATGCCCTGCTCAGGGTATCGAATAAAATTAATGAAGTGCCCTCTTATCCTGAGAACGTGGAAAAACCTGTTATTAATGCTACAGGTGCGGCAACTTCGCCGGTCATCTGGATAATAATGAAGTCCGCTGAAGACAACCCAAATCCAATCAGTACATACAAGACATTCTTCGAAAATGAGATCAGGCAATATCTTGAGCGAGTGGAAGGTGTCGCCGACCTTTTTATAGGCGGCGGCAGGGAGCGCCAGATGCATGTCATAGTAGATCCCGGCAAATTGTCTTCATACAATCTCACAATAAATTACTTTATTAATGTGTTACGGACAGAAAATATCGATGTTTCTGCCGGCACCATGGGAGTTGGAAGGAGGAATTACAGAGTAAGGACGATCGCACAGTTCAGGTCTGTGGAAGATATAGAAAATATAATATTAAAATCTGACGGTCGAAAGCGAATAAAAGTCTCGGATGTCGCAAAAGTAGAATTCGGGTTTGAGAAGAATACAGTGGCCATGATTCACAATTCGAAAGATGGAATCGCAATAGGCGTAAAACCGGAACCCGGCACCAATATTCTTGATATGACGATGAGAGCAGAAGAGACAGTGAACTGGCTCAACGAAGAGAAGATGAAGCCCCATAAGATTTATCTTGACTGGGTCTACGACCAGAGGCCGTACATTCAGGGTGCAATTAACCTTGTAAAAAGAAACATCCTTATCGGGGGAGGGTTCGCCTTAATTGTTCTTCTTGTATTTCTCAGGAGTTTATCGTCAACAATTGTTGTTGCAACGGCAATACCGATAAGTGTCATTGGAACATTTGTAATAATGAATGCTCTCGGAAGGAACCTCAATGTTATCAGTCTTGCCGGCATTGCCTTTGCAGTCGGTATGCTTGTGGATAATGCAATCGTTGTCCTTGAAAACATTGACCGGCACAGGGGGATGGGGAAAACCCCTTTCGAGGCTTCTTACGACGGGGCAAAGGAAGTCTGGGGTGCGGTATTCGCCTCCACACTGACAACAGTAGCAGTTTTTCTACCCGTAGCCTTTGTACAGGAAGAAGCAGGACAGCTCTTCAGGGATATTGCGATTGCAGTAAGCTCTGCAGTATTGATCAGCCTCTTTGTCTCTATATCCGTCATCCCCATGCTTTCAGAAAAACTCTTCAGTACAATCGGCAGGAAGAAAGTAACAAAAAAAGAAACTGCTCTCACTTCACTTGGAAACAAACCTGTTAATATGATTATGAAACTTGTAAGTCTTGCAACACATAATACATCGACAAGACTTATAACTATTGTTTCCCTTACTGTAATCGCTGTAATAGTTGCAGTCCTGTTAAAACCAAAAAGCGAGTACCTGCCCCAGGGCAACAGAAATCTTGTAATCAGTCTGCTGATTCCGCCGCCGGGTCTTTCATATAAAGAGAAAAGGGAAATAGGCGATAAATTTTTCGACGCTACTAAAGAACTCATTGGAAAAGACCACAATGGATTACCCGGAATCGAGAACATGTTTTACGTGGGGGCCGACAGGATTGATATAGCCGGCGCCACGAGTATGCGTATAGATCGTGCAGGCGAACTCATACCGCTTTTCATGCAGAATATTAATTCCATCCCCGGAATGTTCGGAGTCAGCATGCAGGCAGGAATTTTTCAGAACAGGATAGGCAGGGGCCGAACGGTTGAAGTCGATGTGGTCGGTGATGATATGAATCAGCTCGTCGCAACCGCAGGGGCCATGTTCGGAATTATTAAAAAAGAAATTCCTGAAGCCCAGATAAGGCCTCTTCCTTCTCTTGAGCTTGTATATCCCGAGGTCAGAATAATACCGGATAGAGATCATCTGCGTTCTTCCGGACTGAATGCCGGAGATTTCGGGGTAGCCATGGATGTTCTGATGGACGGCAGAAAAATAGGAGATTTCAAGCAGGAGGGAAAGAAAAAAATAGACCTGGTTGTAAAGGCATCCGAATCAGACATCAAAACTCCGGAAGATTTATATAATGCCATAATCGCAACGCCGGGAGGCAAGGTAATTCCGGTTTCCTTTTTCTCGACGATGATAAAAACGGTAGGCATAAGTGAAATACGCCATCTGGAAAGGAAGAGGACCTTTACCCTTCAGGTGACTCCCCCTTTTCGTCTTCCTCTTGAGGAGACAATGGATATTATAAACGACAAGGTAATTCCGGCAATTGACTCAATGGGCATGCTTAAAAAAGGGGTAGCTGTATCAATGAGCGGCGTTGCGGATAAACTCAAGGAAACACAGGAAGTACTTCAGTGGAATTTTGTACTGGCCGCAGTCATTGCCTATCTCCTTATGGCCGCACTCTTCGGAAATTTTATCTATCCACTCATTATTATGTTTACCGTCCCACTTGCAGCTGCAGGCGGATTCATGGGCCTCCGGCTCGTCGATACGCTGATTGCCTCCTCACCCCTTGATATCCTTACCATGCTTGGCTTCGTAATACTTATAGGAGTCGTCGTCAACAATGCTATTCTTATAGTCCATCAGGCGCTTAACAATTTACGTAACCATGGAATGGATTACAAGGAGGCCGTACTCGAATCAACAAGAACCAGGATCAGGCCGATTTTCATGAGCGCGACTACCAGTATTTTCGGCATGCTGCCGCTCGTTTTGTTCCCGGGCCCCGGGTCCGAGCTTTACAGGGGGCTTGGGAGCGTAATCCTCGGAGGACTTGCCCTTTCAACAGTATTTACTGTTTTTGTTATACCGTCTCTTCTGATGTTTTTTATAAAAATGGAAAAGGCTCACAAATAAGCCCTCCCCTGCTCTTCCATATAGTTACTATGCAGACTATAATAAATATGGATTGGAACAAAGAGTCCGGGAATTCACTCTACCCGTTGATCCCTGGCTCTAAACTTAATTGACTTTCCAGGGTCCTGAAGAATTAATACAATGATAATTTTCCTTTTTATCGTAACAATGTTCAGCACAGCAAATTTATATGTTTTTTTTAAAATATCCTCATTAATCAACCTTGGAACTGCTGCCGATGTTCTGACAGGAATTGTCATTCTTTTTTTGGCTGTATCGCCCATTCTGATACATGTTTACAGCAACAGGGGCCCTGAACGGTCCGTGAGGGTCTTCTCATATATCGGTTATATGTGGATGGCTTTTCTCGTGCCCTTTTTTTCCGCACTTGTTTTATTTGATTTATATAATGTTGCTGTACAATACAGCTCTTCGCTGACCGGAAAAGATCTAAGTTCTATTCTATTATCCCGGCACCATTCTTTTTTTATCCCCCTCATTCTCTCGTTAACTGTAATTTTCTACGGATATTTCGAGGCCAGGTATTTTTCTATTGAGCGGCTCGTGATCAACTCAGCGAAATTGCCAGAAAGTAGAGGCAGGATCAGGATAGTGCAAATTTCCGATTTGCATCTCGGGGTTATTGTTAGAGATAAGACATTACATAAAGTTATCAAGCTGGTTGAAAACGAAAAACCTGACATAATCGTTTCAACCGGTGATCTCGTTGATGGGGCAATAATACATATTGACCACCTCTCAGATCAACTTAAGAATCTTCATGCAAGATCAGGCAAGTTTGCCGTAATGGGCAACCACGAATTATATGGCGGCCCTAAAAATACTATCAAGTTCATTGAAGATGCCGGATTTACAGTATTGAGAGAAAAAGGTGTTGTGGTCGAAAATACAATTAATATTGCAGGAATGGATTTCAGGGGTGGAGAGGCCGGAAAATTTAATAATAGTAATTCACGGAAAGAGGAATGGGAAGTGCTTTCCGAATTATCTAACGGTCTTTTCACTATCCTGCTGAAACACAGGTCTGACGTTGAAGACCGGAGCCTCGGGCTATTTGATCTGCAGCTCTCCGGGCATACACATAAGGGACAAATGTTCCCCATGAACCTGGCTACAATGTTTATCTTCAAGCATCACTCAGGTCTTACAACTCTCCTGAAAGGCTCTTCAGTTTACGTCAGTCGGGGAGCCGGAACTGCCGGCCCGCCGGTCAGGTTTCTTTCAAGGCCCGAGATTACAGTGATAGACATAGTGGCGGAATAGTTATAAGGAGGTCAGACATGGAAATGAAAATTAATAACAGCACCTTATCATTGGTCGAAGGTGATATTACAAAGCAGGATACCGACTCTATAGTCAATGCCGCAAATAAAAGCCTGAGGGGCGGGGGCGGAGTTGACGGGGCGATTCACAGGGCCGGGGGACCAAATATTCTTGATGAATGCATCCAGATAGGCGGCTGTGAAACCGGTGAGGCGGTTATTACTTCAGGAGGCAATCTTAATGCCGGATACGTCATCCATACGGTAGGCCCTGTTTACAGAGACGGGCTTCATGGTGAACCTGCGCTGCTTGAAAGTGCATACAGGAACAGCCTGAAGGCTGCATCATCAAAAAGTTTAAAGAGCATTGCCTTTCCATCAATCAGCACAGGGGCTTACAGATATCCTCTCGAACAGGCAGCGGAGATCGCGTTAAAAACAGCAATAAGTTACCTTAATGAAAATTTAGATATTGAACTTATCCGCTTTGTGCTTTTTGGGCAGAAAGCGCTAGAGGTGTATGAGAAGGTATTAAAAAAGCTTGCCTAGTGTTATGTCAGACCTAGGAGCCTGTCGGACTTAGGGAATCGTCACGAAAAATGGATAAATTTAGAACAGATTTTCATGGTTTTGAGGCGAATAGTAGAGCTATTTAACGAAGAACCATGGAAATATGGGCAAATTTAGCCATTTTGCAGTAGATTACTTCCTAAGTCCGATAGGCTCCTAACCTTCCAGGTTTATATACATAACACCTTTTCCGCCTGCATTTGGAGACTCTTTAGGGGCCTTGGCCATATCCGGCTCAGGACCGTCTCCCGGGCCTTGCACAGGACCTTCACCCGGGATTTCAGCGTCACCGGCGAGTGTTCTGTATACATAGGCATAGGCAACCATGGAAGTAGGGATGGTTGCAAAAAGGCCGACAACAAAGACGAGTGCGCCAAGAATATTTATTCCTCCCAGTGCAAGTCCGAACAGGAAAAGATGCAGCTTTTCATCCGTGGTTGCATTGCCGCTGGCCTTGATAGCCTCAATTGGACCCATTCCCTTATCAACAATAAAATATGGAAAAAGGCTGAACTTTATCGCCCAGATAACTCCGGGGACTATCAACAATAAGGCCCCTCCGAAAACAATCAGACTATATAGTATGGAGGCGGCAATAAAACTTAATAAACGGTTAAAACCGGAAAGCAGGTCATCAAGCTTCCCCTTTATGCCGTCACAGAATTTAAGACTTACCTTTATCAGGCCTATCTGAACAACAAATCCTAAAAGCCATCCGGTAAAAAAGAGCAGGAAACTTATCAGGGGGAAATCCCTTGCAAAATTCCCTATTGTCCCGGGGACATTTTCAATTAAACCCGCGACGATGAGGAGCACAATAAAGAAACCGACATTCCCTTTCATCGTATCCCATCCGAACCTTATCGCTTCACCTGTGGAAAATCGTTGCTCATTCATAGCCTGCTTCTCCTCATCACCTGACTACTGATTCATGTGTTAAATATATTTATTTAATCTGCCATATCCGTACGATTCCCCTTAATAGCTTATCGGGAAACATGCTACAATACTTAAACTGTAGACCGATATCAATTATTCAACATGTCTTTTGCAAACAATGAATAACCAAGTGAAATATCAGGCTAAATTCAAGCTTACATCCGACTTTAAACCGATGGGTGACCAGCCGGAGGCGATTAAAGACCTTACCAACGGCATTTCAAAAAACAGCGCCCACCAGGTACTCCTGGGTGTTACCGGCTCGGGCAAGACATTCACCATCGCAAATGTAATCGCAAATGTTAACAGGCCTGCGCTCGTTATCGCACACAATAAGACCCTTGCAGCCCAGCTTTATGGTGAGTTCAAGACATTCTTCCCTGAAAATGCCGTTGAATATTTTGTGAGCTATTATGACTACTATCAGCCTGAAGCATATATAGCGTCAACGGATACTTATATTGAAAAAGACGCCATGGTAAACGATGACATTGACAGGCTGAGACATGCGGCTACACGCGCCGTTCTCGAAAGAAGCGATACCATTGTCGTTGCATCCGTATCGTGCATATACGGCATCGGATCGCCTGAGGATTATCTGGGAATGAATCTCATTATCGAAGAAGGCATGAGAACGGAAAGAGATGCTTTCCTGAGAAGACTTGTGGATTTGCTTTATGAACGGAGTGAGGACTTCAGGCGGGGGAAATTCAGAGTAAGGGGAGATACCGTAGAGGTGTGCCCTTCATTCTCAGGTGATAATGCAGTAAGAATAGAATTTTTCGGGGACGATATTGACGGTCTTTATGAGTTTGATTCGCTAACGGGCAAAGTATTAAAACGGCTTTCAAAGGTCGCCATTTATCCGAACAGCCACTGGATAACGCCTAAATCCAGAATAGAAAAGGCAATGTCTGCAATCAACATTGAGCTTGAAGAGAGGATAGCTTTTTTTATTCGCGAGGGGAAGGAACTTGAGGCAAAGAGGATCGAGCAGAAGACGAGGTTTGACATGGAAATGCTTAAGGAGTTCGGATACTGTCACGGAATAGAAAATTATTCAAGACATATGAGCGGAAGGGCACCCGGAGAAGCGCCTTTCTGCCTCATAGATTATTTTCCCGATGACCTTCTAATAATAATAGATGAATCACACGCAACAGTCCCCCAGATTGGCGGGATGTATGCAGGAGACCGGTCAAGAAAACAGAACCTCATAGATTTCGGTTTCAGGCTCCCTTCGGCGCTCGATAACCGTCCGCTCATGTTCAATGAATTCGAAGAGAGGGCAAATCAGACCGTTTACATTTCGGCAACTCCGGCTGATTACGAAATCAATAAATCAGGACATAGAATAATAGAACAAATAGTAAGACCAACGGGCCTCAAGGACCCGGTAATAGACCTGAGGCCGGTTGCAGGCCAGGTTGAAGACCTTCTTGGGGAAATAAAGGCAAGAGCTCAAAAAGGTGAACGTGTACTCGTGACGACACTAACAAAAAAAATGGCCGAGGACATCACAGAATATTATACTGAATTAGGGTTAAAGGCCAGATACCTTCATTCGGACATTGTTACACTCGAGAGAATAGAGATTTTAAGAGATTTACGATTGGGAAAATTTGATGTTCTTATTGGAGTAAACCTGTTGAGGGAAGGACTTGATATACCGGAGGTATCACTTGTTGCAATATTTGATGCAGACAAGGAGGGCTTCCTGCGGTCAGGCCGCTCCCTTATCCAGACATCGGGCAGGGCAGCGAGGAACATTAACGGGCTGGTTATATTTTATGCCGACAAAGTAACTGGTTCAATGAAAACAGCCATCGATGAAACGACCAGAAGGCGCAGGATCCAGGAGGAATACAACATTGAAAATAAAATTACCCCGAAGTCCATCAAAAAGGAGATAACAAATATCCTGAGTTCGATCTATGAGGCGGATTACTGGACTGTGCCGGCAGTGGCAGAGGAGGAGGCTGCATATTACAGCGATACTGAGATTAAAGAAATTGAAGAACAAATGAGAGAGGCTGCTGAAAAACTGGAGTTCGAAAAAGCCGCGGGACTGAGGGACAGGATCAGGGCAATCAGGGAAAAACAGCTCACCCTGGGAATTAAAAAAAATTAGGGGCAGCAAATATAATTTTTTACTGCCCCGAATCTACAATATTTAAATTCTTTTTTATTCTGTCGGATAACCCTTGTCAGTCCATCCCGGGAAACCGGTTCTGAGCCAGTTAACATTTGTATAGCCGGCCTCAACGAGTCTTGCAACTGATTTATAGGATTTCCAGCACTTTACACCGTTGCAGTAAACAACGATCGAGGCGCTTTTGTCCTGCGGGAATTTACCCATGTCCCATTTGTCCTCTGCTGGATCAAAATCAGGAGTTTTTGCGCTTTTTTCCTTGTAGGGAATGCTGACTGCGCCGGGGATATGTTTTTCAACATATTCTCCCTTTTTCCTTGCGTCAACGACAGTTACATGGCCCTCATTCTGCTTGACCCATGATGCGTCAACAGTGGTTGCACCATCAATTGTCTCCGGTGTCAGGACTTTTGCGGCCATTGCCTGCCCTGCGACCAGAAATATTGCCAATGCAATAAAAACCGTTAGTACTTTTTTCATTTTTTCCCTCCTTATAGAGTTTAAAATGCGGACCTCAAGGCCCGCTAATAAAATCCTTATATAATGCTGAATATCCTTCTCAGCCATTATCATCCCTTATGCAGGAAACGGTTCGGAGTTTACGGATTTCACTTTTCCATTTGACATCCCGGAGTCCTGCGCTGCATTGCCGCTGGAACTGGTCTTGAAATTATCGACCTGTGCCTTTAACTCCTTTGCAAGCAGGACCAGTTCACCGGAAGCCATTTTAACGTCTTCAGAACGTTGAGTGTTCTGATTGATAATTTCAGCAGTATTTTCCATGGTCTGGCTCACCTCTTCCGCTGCCGATGACTGTTCATCTGCAGCTATGGCAATTCGCTCGACCATTCCCATCACATTTTCAGAACCGGATACGATTGTAGATAAAGCCTCCCCTGCATCTGTTGCCGTAGTAATAGCTTCATCAGCCATTGCTTTTCCTTTTTGCATACTCAATACAACTCCTTCTGTCTCCTTCTGGTTTGTCCGGATCTTTCCAGCAATTTCTTCAGTCGCCTTGCCTGTTCTCTCTGCGAGCTTTTTCACTTCATCAGCTACAACGGAGAAACCCCTTCCGTGTTCACCTGCCCTGGCTGCTTCTATTGCGGCATTCAAGGCAAGAAGATTTGTCTGATCAGCAATGTCTTGTATAACGGACAATATCTCACCGATCTCTTCCGAGCTTTTGCCGAGACGGGCAATCGACTCTGAAGCCTCGCTGACACTCTCAACCAGATTTGTGATCTTTTCTTTTGTCTGCTCGCTTACCTTGCTGCCATTTTGGGCTGCCTCAAAAGATACCTTGGTAGCTTCAGAAGCGTCCGTAGCATTCTTCGCCATTTCAATTATGGTCTGCGACATCTCACTTGTGGCCGTAACAACCTGGTCAACCTGCAGCTTCTGTTCCGTTGACCCCTTCAGAAGATGGTCAGAGGAATCAGAAAGGTTCCCCGCATACGAAAAGACACGCTCGGACTCTCCGGCTATGGCTATAAATGCCTGGTTCAGTTTATTGAGCATCAAGTTCAGTTCGGATGCCATGATTCCCATTTCATCCCGGCTGTCAAGATCTACCGTATGGGAAAGGTCTCCACTGCCAACTTCCTTTGCTGATGCCACAACCGTATTAATTGACTTGTTTATGGATAAAATAATTAGAACTGTTGTGAGAATGAACAATCCGATCAATATTACTGATCCGACAATTACGGCTTTATTTATTTTACTTATCATCTCTTGTGTTTTTGAATAAAAAGTTTCTATGGAAAGTTCCTGGGTCTCTACAATCTTGTCGATTGATTTGAATATTAACGGCTTGTAGTCAAGCCATTCATCATAAACATCCTCAAGCATTCCTGTTTCGCCATCATAAAACACCTTCATGTAACCCTTTTCAAATGTGCCGGCCATAGACTTAAAGCCGCTATAGCCCTTAATGAAATCCGCTTTTTCTTTACCCAGCGTATCTTCCGGCACTGTAGGCCCGGCTTCCGTCCAGAGTTCATCGATCTCTTTGGTTGACAGTTTCATATGATTTACCGCGCCTGTTCCTGTAGTCAGATCTGCCATTACCCCCGGCATCCTGAATTCGATTTCTCTGAAGATAAGCTGTATTTTTCTAAGCTTGTCGAGAGGCACTACCTTTTTGGCATATATGTCCTCAAAAGTACGCAGCTGCTTTTTCCCCAGAACAACAGTCAGAGTTGAAAAGAAGATAAAAACAATAATCCCGACAACGGTCAGGAAGAGGATCTTATCTCTGATTTTGATTGATGAGAAAACTTTCATTAAATTCATCTTCTAGCTGCCCCCCTCTGGTTTTTCTGACTCCTGCTCATATGGAAAACCATATTGGTTTTGAAGTACATATTGACTTATCGGCTTTGCAAAAAAAAACTTTAGCAAATATCTCCATAAATTTTCCTAATAGAAGTGATTAAAACTACTTATGCCCACGTCGGGGAAATCCCTATAACATTCAATATATTTTCCTAATTTCAATTACGAACGGCCCTCGCCCTGCAGAGCTGATTTATCATCCGATATTTTTGTATTATTTGTGCTGTATTGCGAGTCTTCAGATACAGCACCGCCTTCTCCTGTTTTAAAAAACGATGTCTCTTCAATAACCTTTCGGGCATTCTCGGACAGGTTATGTGCGGATTTTTTCACCTGTTCTGCAAGGCCGCAGTGTTCATTGATGATCTCATTTATATGTTCCATTGTTTGACTGACTTCTTCGGACGCAGCCGACTGCTCCTCTGTCGCCGTAGCAACTTTACGAACAATGTCAGTCACACTGTCGGAGCTTTCCACTATCTTCTGGAGGGCCTCCCCTGCCTTTGCCGCATTAGACATTGATTCTTCAGCCAGTGTTTTCCCCTGATCCATAATGATAATGGACGCCTTACTTTCACTCTGGATGGAACTTATTTGCGCTCCTATTTCATTAGTGGCTTTAGCTGTCCTTTCTGCAAGCTTTCTGACTTCATCAGCCACTACGGCAAATCCCCTGCCGTGCTCTCCTGAGCGGGCCGCCTCTATGGCAGCATTCAGCGCCAGGAGGTTTGTCTGGTCTGCAATGTCCTGTATAACTGATACAATCACCCCTATCTCATCAAGGTTTTTACCGAGCCCCTCAATAGTACTTGATGCTTCGCTGACACTATTTGAAAGATTTGTAATACTTGCTACTGTCTCATTAACAACTTTCTTCCCTTCAGTTGCAGTGTTAAAAGACACCTTCGTAGCATCAGCGGCATCGGTTGCATTCCTGGCCATGTCAAGTATCGTCTGAGACATCTCTGTCGCTGAAACCGATACCTGTTCTATCTTTGACGTCTGCAGTTCTGCGCCCTCCAGTAATTTCATCGAGAGTTCAGTAAGGCCCTCTGTATCCTCATTCATTGTCTTGACGGATACAATAATTTTTTGGAAAGCATTCTTTATATTTGAGATCATGCTGTTCAGCCTGGAAGACATAACGCCCATCTCATCTTTCGTCTTAACATTTATTGTATGTGTCAGATCACCGCCGGCAATTTGTTCTGCTGCATCAACAACGGTATTTATGGGTTTCTTAATAGTTCGGACGGTCATTATGCCAAAGGCAATAAAGAAACCGATTACTAGAATGGACGCGAGGGCAATGGTCCTGTTCATCTTTTGAATAGACTCCCTGCTTGTCTCATAATATTCCTTCACTGCGTTTTTCTGGTCATTCGAGAGATGGTCTATGCTTTTTAAAATAAGCGGTTTATAATCAAGCCACTGGTCATGAAGATCTTCAAGTTCGTCCAGCTTTTCATCAAAATAGACGTCTCTGAGTTTGCCGGATATTGATTTAAATCCCTCAAGGCCCTTTTCAAATTTCTCCTTCTCTTCAGTGTCGGCTTCTCCCTGCTTTTCAACGTCGACCAAAAAGTCTTTTGATTCTTTCCACAGGATATCAATTTCAATTAATGACTGCTCCAGATGGTTCCCTGCCCCCACCGGCGCCACAACATCAGCCATCACCCCGGTCATTTGATAGTCTATTTCTCTGAAGTACAGCTGGATTCTTCTAATGTTGTCCAGGATAATGACGTTTTCATTGTATATACTCTCAAGAGTCTTAGTCTGCTTCTGTCCGGTTTGTACTGCGATGAATGCAAATACTGAAGATATGATAATACCGGCTATGATAACGGATAAAACCTTTTGCGTAATTTTTATTTTTTTAAACATTCAGAATCTTCCCGCCTTTTTTATAAATAGCATGCTCGTCCTCAGGTATAAATATTTCTGCCTGATATCAAATATAATCGGCACGAACCCCGGAAGACTTAAGAGATAAGTAGACCTGAAAATACCTAGATTTACTTAGGGGAAAATCTTATAGCATAGATTGCTTCAATAAAATTAATGGGGTTTCATAACAGGTTAAATATAAAGGTAAGGAAAACCGGATGAAATCACACGATAATCAAGAAAACTTAATCTTCAATCTCCCATTTTTCATAAATTTCTTCGGGCAGCTCCTGGATAAACGGAGATGGTCTTTTAATTACAGAGCCGTCATACCACCTGTTGTCCATTATAGGGTAGCAAAGATAAAGCTCATCCTTTGCCCGGGTCAGGGCAACATAAAAGACCCTTCTCTCTTCCTCTTCCTTTTCAAAATCGCCGAGAGACCTTGCAGGAGGAAAGCCCCCGTCAGTGAGCCCGATGATAAATACCCTTGACCACTCCAGTCCCTTGGCCCTGTGGACTGTGGAAAGGACTATTGATTCCCCATCTTCTTCCGGTTCGACAATGTCCTCTGCCTGCACATTTGTCAGGAGGGCCAGGTCGCTGAGGAATTCTCTTGTTGAACTGAAATTGTTCGAATAGTTTGAAAGCTGTTCAATGTCTTCTTTTCTCTCTTCAAAGTTCTCATATTTTCCCATCAAATAATTCTCGTAACCATTGGCGAGAATCTGCCTTATGGTTTCAGAAGGATTGTTAAGGACAGCTTCCTCTTCCAGGCCGCTGACATTGTCCCTGAATATTTTCCAGTTCTCCCTCCCCCTCTTCGGGAGGACCTTTGTTATCTCATCCGACTGGACAAACTCTATGGGGTTCTCGCTTTCCCTGACATGGTCCCAGATTTTCCTGGCGGTTATATTGCCTATACCGGGAGTCAATTTCAGAATTCTGGTCCATGATATTTCATCCAGGGGATTCAGTACAGCCCGCAGGTAAGATATTATGTCCTTTATATGAGCCTGCTCAAAAAATCTCAGGCCTGATCTTACTTCATAGGTTATCCTTCTTCTTGTCAGCTCCATCTGCAGGTCCATCGACTGGTAATGCGACCTGTACAGTACTGCTATTTCTTTCATAGGAACACCTTCATCGATGAGGTCAAGGATCCTTTGGGAGATAAACTCTGCCTGCTGGGACATATTCTTTAAAGGAACGAGTGCGGGCAGAGGGCCTGTCCTCTCAAGTGAATTTAGAATCTTCGGGAACTGCCTTGTGTTATAAGCTATACTCTCGTTTGCAATCCTCAGGATCTCCTTACTGCTTCTGTAATTAGTCGTCAACTTGAATATCCCGGTATCAGGATACCTCTCCGGGAATTCAATTATATTGTCAAAGCAGGCCCCCCTGAATGAGTAAATGGCCTGCGAATCATCCCCCACCACCATCAGGTTCTTGTGAGTCATTGCCATGAGATCTACAATTTCCGCCTGTATCTTGTTTGTGTCCTGATATTCATCTACAAGGACATGCAGAAATCTTTCCGAGAGCTTATCCCTTACCGCAGGGACGTCAACGAGAATTTTTTTCCAGAGGAAGAGCAGGTCATCAAAATCGACAAGGCCCATGGTCCTCTTTTTTGCAATATATCTTTTATTCACTTCTTCAATTTCATCCGCATATATCATCAGGTGTGAATAGTTTTCTTCTATTGCCCCGCTTAACGGTCTTTCAGTGCCTATGGAACGGCCGATAACATCCATGATCACGTTACCCTTCGGGAACATTTTATCGGTCCTCAGATTTAACTCGGCAATACAGGATTCTATCAGGTCTTTAGAGTCTTCCCTGTCAAGAATAGTAAAGTTCGGGTTCAGGTCAATGGAGTTCCCGTACTTCCGCAGAATTATATTGCCGATATGATGGAACGTCCCGCCCCATACCCTCCTTGCCTGGCCTTTCAGGAGGAGCTCAACCCTGTGGAGCATTTCCTTTGCCGCCTTGTTAGTAAAAGTAAGCAGCATTATCCTTGAAGGATCAATACCCTTTTCAATCAGATATGCAACACGGTAAGTCACAACCCTTGTTTTTCCTGATCCCGCGCCTGCTATTACAAGTGACGCACCGTCTCCCGTGGTTACAGCCTCAAGCTGTTCAGGGTTAAGGTAAGATGCGTAGTCAATTGACGGCTTGAAATGCGCAGTTGACTTGAGATGGTATTTTTTCATAACGTAGCATTAATTCTAATATATGCTTAATGAAAAATGCCCGGCCTGTTCGGTAAAACTGGAGCGAAACTTCCCCAAATTAAAGAATTTGAGCGCAATTCCGATATATAAACAGGGGAATGAAGGGAGCAGTAACGTGCAAAATAAGATTCAATTGGGCGAAACCAGTCCCGAGTTTGAAAATAAGATCTTCACCATAGCAGACGAGGTATTCAAAATCCTCAGGGAACTCTCGCTCGAAAACAAAAAAGAGATCCACAGCGGACAGATAGCCGAGAGAATGTTCACAAAGACCTCTCTAAAAGGCCTTCTGGACGATATTCATGCAATAACCGAAGATGAAGGGCTCGAGAGCAGCCGTCAAAGGGAACTCTCAAACCTGATCCTGAATAAATTCTCGGAACTCATACCGGCATATGTAGCCAAAAAACTGGGCACTCTAAAGGAGGAACTCCACAATAAAAAATTAGAAGGCGGGCCGCAGGAGTGGATCGACTCTCCTTTTGACATTATCAAGAACTATATAGATTCAATCTCTACCCGGAGCAGTGAACTCGAAAATTTTCTGAACAAGACCACTGAACATATCTCCACCACAGAAGAAAATATGTCCAGGGAACTCTCTTTCCAGCTTGATAAATTTAATGACCACATTGAATTCGAACAGCGCATATCGCTGGACATGAAAGATATAAAGCAGGATTTAAGCGGGTCGGATAATTTGACTGAAACAATAGCGGAAGTTATAGGGAAAATAGAAGATATTTGTACACGTATAGAAGAAAAAAATAAAAAGGACATGCAGTACATAAGTGAAACTAAAACTGCACTTACAGAAATAAACAGACAGATGTCTGAAATGAAATGCAGTGCTGATGAGATAAGGAAAAAATCCAAAGGGAAAGAATATGATGCCAGCCATGACGCTTTAACAGGCGCCTACAACCGGAAGGCATATGAGAAAAAAATAAAAGAAGTTGGAGCTGATGTGAGCCGATACGGAACAGCCACATCAATGATGCTGTGTGACATTGATAATCTCAGGGAGATAAACAATAAGTGGGGACACAAACTCGGTGACCTGGCCCTCAGGAAGCTGGCATCTCTTATAAGGGAATGGATGAGGATCAATGACTTTGTCGCCAGGCATGAAAGAGACGTATTTGCAATCATACTCCCGCACACAGACCTTGCAGGGTCTGCTGTGGCAGGAGAGAGGCTCCGTTCACATATTGATAAAGCCACCTTTTCCTATAAGGGTGAGACAATCCCTCTGACCGTCAGTATAGGGATCAGCGTCTTCAGGGAAGATGATGATATGCATAGTGTTTTCGAAAGGGCCCGAAAAGCCCTGCGGTTTGCAAAAGAAACAGGAGACAATACTGTTAAAACAGAAGCGGAAGCCGCATCACGAATTGTAGTCTCGTACAAGCATGACTAAAACTATTTCACCCCCCGGAACGTTTTGGCTTGTATCCCTTTTTTTCAAGAGCTGATATCACCATGTCACAATGGTCGCCCTGGATCTCGAGTACCGCTCCCTTAACAGCGCCCCCGGTGCCCAGCTTTGCCTTTAATTGCCTAAGGAGGTCACCCAGTTCACTGCGGCGCAGGGCAAGGCCGTCAATTACTGTAACAGCTTTACCTCCCCGCCCTTTCCGTTCAAGCCGTACACGCACCTTTTGATGCCCGGAAAGAACATCAGTTTCAGCGCTCTTATCAACCGCTTTCCCCTTCCCGGGGGCAGGCCTGTCAGTAGAGTAGACCAGCTTTGAATTATCATCGGACAT
>SDBV01000681.1_pt1 | contig 49139 bp, 42 predicted proteins | sample 2277081 | NCBI WGS metagenome assembly SDBV01 (sample SAMN10402039, study PRJNA504765) | marine sediment metagenome | isolation source: marine sediment core GS10_PC15, 223 cmbsf | place: Arctic Ocean: Southern Knipovich Ridge | collected 2010
ACGAGTACCGGCATCTGGTATTTTTCCGCAAGGTTGAAGGCCATCACTGTCTGGTCGATTACGTCGGCGACGTTTTCGGGCGACAGCACTATCCTTGGCGCGTCGCCGTGCCCGCCGTGCGCCGCCATGAAGAGGTCGCTCTGTTCGTGTTTTGTCGGCAGACCCGTGGAAGGGCCGCCGCGCTGAACGTTAACGACAACGCACGGCAACTCCGCCATCGCGGAAAGCCCCAGCATTTCCTGCATTAGCGAAAGCCCCGGCCCCGAAGTGGCTGTCATCGACTTTACACCTGTATACGAAGCGCCCAACACCTGCGATATGGACGCGATTTCGTCTTCGGCCTGCACCAGAGTGCCGCCGACCTTCGGAAGGTGCTGCGACATGAAAATGGCGACTTCCGTTGCGGGAGTAATCGGGTACGCGCTGAAGAAGCGGCATCCGGCTATCATCGCGCCGAGGCCCGCCGCGTAGTTCCCGGAAATGATAATCATGTCTTCGTCAACCTTGTCCGTCTTGTCCATTTTGAAGGAGTCGGTTTTTTTGTGGTTGTCCTTTATATAGTTCGCGCCGGTTTCTATCGCTTTAAGGTTGGTGTTGACCACCTTCTCACCCTTACTGCCGAACTTGCTGTGTATCGTTCCCTTGATCGACTCAAAAGGTATATCGAATAGCTGCGCAAGGGCGCCCAGCGCGACCATGTTCTTTGCGCGGTACATCTCCAAATCTTTCTTTGCTATCTTCGACATCGGCAGGTTGTAGCACGTTACGCCGTCTATCTTTACTTCCTCCTTGATGTCGCCGTCCGGGTAATCGTAGATAAGCACGGTGCCCGGCTTGAGGAACTGCATGTTCTTGTCCAACGCCTCCTGGTTGAAAGCGCACATGACGTTGAAGTCCGTCCCTTCGGAAAGTATCTCTTCGGTCGAGAACCGCGTCTGGTACATGGCGTATCCGCCGCGTATTTCGGCGGGGAAGGTCTTGAAGGTGAGGATCTTCAGGCCGGAGCGCACGGCCGCCTGCGCGATCATGTCGCCGGAGCTTATTACGCCCTCGCCTCCTTCGCCGCCAATTCTAATTATCAAATTGCCCATCTATTTTTCTCCTAATTTTTCCTTTACTTCTTTTTTTTGCGTTTCGTCTTTTTGACTTTTTTAACCTTTTTAATTTTTTTCCTTTTTACGGTTTTTTTGGCCTTCGCTTTTTTGGTCTTTTTCGTTTTAGCCGCTTTCTTTGTTTTGGTTTTTCCCAGCGCTTTTTTCACCATTTCGCCGATGTCGGCGGGCGACTGGCAAACGTGAATTCCCGCCCTTTTCATCGCCTTCATTTTCTCTTCGGCCGTTCCCTTTCCGCCCGATATTATCGCGCCTGCGTGCCCCATTCTCCTGCCGGGAGGCGCCGTCTGGCCAGCTATGAACCCAATCACCGGCTTTTTTACATTCTTCTTTATGTATAAGGCGGCTTCTTCCTCGGCGCTGCCGCCGATTTCGCCGATCATCACTATCGCCTTCGTGTCCGGGTCTGCGTTAAAGAGTTCCAGCGCGTCTATAAAGTTGGTTCCTATTACCGGGTCGCCGCCTATTCCTATGCACGTCGATTGCCCCAATCCCAGCGACGTAAGCTGTCCCACGGCCTCGTATGTAAGTGTGCCGGACCTCGATACAACGCCTACCGGCCCTTTCTTGTGGATATGGCCGGGCATGATGCCTATCTTCGCTTTGCCGGGCGAGATGATTCCAGGGCAGTTCGGCCCGATCAGGCGCGAAGAGGAATTCCGTATAATGTTAAATACGTTCACCATGTCGTTAGTCGGGATGCCTTCGGTTATGCAGACAATCAACGGTATCCCCGCATCGTGCGCCTCCAGTATGGCGTCGGCCGCGAACGGCGGCGGGACGAATATCATTGTGGCGTTCGCCTTCGTTTTTGCCATGGCCTCGGCAACTGTATTGAAAACCGGAATTCCTTCCACGTTCTGGCCGCCCTTGCCGGGCGTTACGCCGCCGACAACGTTTGTGCCGTAATCGCGCGACCCAAGGGTGTGGAAGCTTCCTTCCTTGCCCGTTATTCCCTGTACGATAAGTCTGGTCTTTTTATCAAGTAGTACGCTCATGCCTTATACCTTCAATGCGGCGACGGCTTTTTCGGCTCCGTCGCGCATCCCGTGTCCGATAATGAAGTTCAGTCCCGATTCCTTCAGTATCCTGTTTCCCTCTTCGACGTTCGTGCCTTCCATGCGGATTATTATCGGGATGCCTATGTGCATCTTTTGGGCGGCGGCCACCACGCCGTTTGCCAACCGGTCGCACCGCAGGATGCCGCCGAAGATGTTTATGAAAATCGCCTTAACGTGCTTGTCGGCGACGATTATCGAAAGCGCCTCTTCTATCTGTTCCGCGCTCGCACCGCCGCCCACGTCGAGGAAGTTGGCGGGTTCGCCGCCGGAATATTTAATAATGTCCATCGTGGCCATGGCAAGCCCCGCGCCGTTAACCATGCAACCTATGTTGCCGTCCAGCTTTATGTAATTCAGGTCGTGCTTCGAGGCCTCTATTTCCAGCGGGTCTTCTTCGTTCAGGTCGCGGTATTCAACTGTGTCCTTGTGGCGGTAAAGGGCGTTGTCGTCTATGCCCAGCTTGGCGTCGAGCGCAAGGATTTTTCCATCGTTCGTCTGCACGAGGGGATTTACCTCGGCCATCGAAAGGTCTTGCTCGATATATGCGACGTAGAGCCGCATGACGAAATTGGAAAATTCGCCGATAAGCTCCTTGGGGAATCCTAGCCCGAACGCCAGGTTCCTGCACTGGTAACCTTGCAGGCCGACGGCGGGGTCGACCGTTACTTTAAGTATCTTCTCCGGGGTTTTGGCGGCCACTTCTTCTATCTCCACGCCGCCTTCGGTGGAGGCCATGATGACGTTTTTCGATGTCGCACGGTCGAGCACTATGCCGACGTACATTTCACGCGCGATATCGCATCCCTGCTCGATGAGGATTTTTTTGACGATGCGGCCCTCCGGCCCAGTCTGGTGGGTAACGAGCTTCATGCCGAGAATCGATGCGGCATGTTCGATAGCCTCGTCTGCGGAATGGGCCAGCTTTACGCCGCCTCCCTTGCCGCGCCCTCCGGCGTGTATCTGGGCCTTTACCACAACGGGGTAGCCGCCCAGCTTGTCGATGGATTCCCTTATGTTGTCAGTCGTTTCCGTGGCAAAACCTTCCGGTACCTGAACGCCGTACCCGCGAAGTATTTCCTTGGCCTGATACTCATGTATCTTCAAAAACAATTCTCCCTCTCAGAAATTATAGAAACATTAATTTTTACATGCTTAAAGGGTTCATTGCAAGACCGATTTGCAGGAAGGTATTTGTGGAGGCAATAGATAAATGGGGGGGTGTAGAGACGTTGCGATGCAACGTCTCCTCCCATGTCACCCTGAGCTTGTCGAAGGGCGACATGGGACACGTAATAAACGGAGAACCACCCCTTTGTCCCCTCCTTGAAAAGGAGGGGATTGGTTAATGAGAATTGTCCTCCCCTTGAAAAGGGGAGGCGCTCCGAAATTCCAAGAAATAAATCCTCCCCTTTTCAAGGGGAGGTGCTCCGAAGGAGCGGAGGGGTTAATATTAACCAATGAAAACTTTCAACGATCCTTCCAAAAAAGAACTGCGCAAAAACCTTCGCAACAACATGCCGGATGCGGAGATTGTTCTATGGTCAAAGTTGAAGGGCAAACAGTTGAATGGGAAAAAGTTTAGGCGTCAGTACGGAATCGGCACATTCATTGTCGATTTTTATTGTTCCGAACTCAAACTGGCTATAGAAGTCGATGGCGATTCTCATTTTATTGGCGACAAGCCGAAACTGGACAAGGAACGGCAGTCCTTTATAGAAAGCGAAGGGGTGAGGGTTTTGCGTTTTACCAATAACGAAATTTACAAAAATCTCGATGGAGTTTTGCGGACAATAGAAAAATTTATTGGGGAATAAGGAGAACCACCCCTTTGTCCCCTCCTTGAAAAGGAGGGGATTGGTTGATGAGAATTGTCCTCCCCTTGAAAAGGGGAGGATTGGACTTCCCCCATTTTTGTGATCTTATCCGGTTTGATGAAAATTTATTTATCGGCTCCGCCGAAGATGTTGCCTACTTTTAAAGTAGGTCAACAAATCCTTGGGAGCATGTCGCCGGTGGGCGGCTCTATTAAGCGGTTGCCGATAAAGGCGGTCTTCATCTCGACTATGCCGGGTTCGGGGCCGCCGGTCTTATCGCTAACCCGTCCGATTATCGCCGCATCTTTCCCCGCCGGATTTTTACGGACGGCATCCAGTACTTTTTCAGCATCGCTTTCAGGCACGAACGCCACCAGCTTGCCTTCGTTTGCTATCTGAAGGACATCCAGTCCCAAAATCTCGCATATAGAACGCACGCTTTCGTTAACCGGTATAGCCTTTTCGTCTATCAATATCCCCTTTTTCGACGAGGCCGCTATCTCCGTCAACGTCGCCGCCAGCCCCCCGCGTGTGGGATCGCGCAACATGTGAATGTCCGGACAGACTTTAAGCATATCCTTAACAAGACCGTTTAGCGGTTGGCTGTCCGATTCGACCGGCGTTTTGAAATCGAGTCCCTTGCGTTTGGTCAGTACCGCCGCGCCGTGATCGCCTATCGTGCCCGATAAAATTATCGCGTCGCCTTCCTTCACCCGTTGCGCGCCTATCTCGACGCCTTCCGGCACGAAGCCGATACCTGATGTATTAATAAAAAGTTTGTCCGCCCCGCCGCGCGCCACTACCTTCGTATCGCCCGTAACGATCTTCACGCCGCACGCGCGCGCCGCCTCGCCCATGCTGTCGGCGATTCGTTTAAGGTCGTCTATCAAGAAACCTTCTTCAATGATGAAGCCCGCCGAGATATAGCGCGGCTCGGCCCCGCACATCGCCACATCGTTAACCGTGCCATGTATCGCCAATGACCCTATGTCGCCCCCCAGAAAAAATATCGGATCGATAACGTATGAATCGGTGGAAAAGGCGAGACGCTCTCCCTTCCCCTCCACCTCCATAGGCAAAAGCGCCCCGTCCGATAAATTTTCCAGAAAAACGTTTTTGAACGCGGGTAGAAAAACTTCATTTATCAATTGCGCGGACGCCTGCCCGCCGCCGCCGTGCGAAATGGTGATGTGTTTCGTTTTGCGCAAGCCTATATTCCCTTTCCGAACCGGTAATAAATCGAGCACGTCCCTTCGTCCGACACCATGCACGCGCCGACGGGATTTTCCGGGTCGCACGCCGTTTTGAATAGTTTGCAGTCCGTCGGTTTTTTTAGTCCGTGCAGGATTTCCCCGCAGATACATCCCTTCGTTTCGCTGTCGTCAAGGGAGATTTCCAATCCGAACTCCCTTAGCGCGTCGTACCGGCGGTATTCGCCGCGCGGTTTCAGCCCCGTGCCGGGCACCACGCCGATGCCGCGCCATACCGCATCCACCGGCTCGAAGATTTCGCGCATAAGTTCTTGCGCGGTTACGTTGCCTTCGGGCCGCGCCACTCGCGCGTATTCGATCTCGGTTTCCGCGCGGCCATCCTTTAGCTGTTTAACTATGCTATGTATCGATGAAACGATGTCCAGCGGCTCAAAGCCCGACACCACGCACGGCTTTCCCGCGTCCGTCAACGGCTTGTACACTGCGGTTCCCGTGATCGCTGTAACGTGGCCGGGGCACACGAAGCCGTCCAGCTTTAACTGCCCGTCCATTAGTGCGCCTAAAATGCCGGGCGTCGTTTTGTGCGCGCTTAATACAAAGAAATTTTCAACTCCCTTCAACCGCGCGTACTTGATTGCGGAGGCGGTAACCGGCGCGGTGGTCTCGAACCCCACGCCGAAAAAGACGACCTTTTTATCGGGATTTTCGACGGCGGTTTTTACCGCGTCGTCCGGCGAATAGACCACGCGTACGTCGCCGCCAAGGGCCATGCACTCGCGGAGGGACGGCCCGCTGCCGGGAACGCGGATCATGTCGCCGAAAGAGGCGAGGATAACGCCGTCATTTTCAAGGAGGGTGACGGCGGCGTCAATTTCGGCCTTGGAGGTTACGCACACCGGGCATCCGGGGCCGGAGAGCATCTCGATTTGCGGAGGCAGGATGTCCGGTATGCCGTATTTAAGGAGCGATATCGTGTGCCCGCCGCAGAACTCCATTATGCGCATCGGAACCATCCCGGCGGAAGCGGCGTCTTTTTCTATTTCGGCGGCGATTGCCTTAGCGGCGTCGCCGTCTCGGAATTCGGTCATGTATTTCAAATGCATTACCCAAACTGTTAAAGGCGTCTTATATTTACTTTCCCCTCCTTGCGAAGCGGAAGGAGGGGCGCAGGGGAGGTTTTCCAAAACCCGAGACGTTGCATCGCAACGTCTCTACAAACTTCTCCGCCACTTAAAAACTTTATAGCTTTCCGGCTAGCTTTCCGGCAGGTCTTTCTGTCCCATCTCGCGGAAAAGCTCAATCGTCTTTTTGGCCTCTTTCTCGTCGAGAACCGATATCGCGCTCCCCGCGTGGATTATCACGTAATCGCCCAGTTCCACGTCGGGAACAAGCATAAGGTTTACCTCGCGGCTAACGTCTCCAAGGCGAGCAACGCCCCTGAACCCGTCGTCGTCCTTTTCGATTAATTCCATCGGAACCGCTAGGCACATTTTGAAAAATCCTCTTTAAATGGAGTTTGATTGTATCATACGCCCCCTTTATGGCTATGCGCCCGGGACGAGAAAGATCAGCGGCCCAATAAGAACAAATAGGCCGCCAATATGGCTAACACCGCAAAAAGTATGATTGGAAAATATATGAACGCGTTCATAAAAGCCCTAGTCGGCTTTCTATGGCCCATGCCAAGATTATTTATGCAATAGTTAAAAAAACCTGCCCACTGGTAAATGAGAATATTGATGAGAATAAAGTACGCCAAACCGCCCAAAACGGAAATTGGTCCAAGAATCGGAACTGCATTCAAGATAAAAGCCACCGATGCCGCCAGCGAAAGTTTTACGCTAATCTTTTTTACCGGCAGATTATTGGCTTCAATAAACTCATTCATGGCATCGGCAAGATCCTTTATTGCCCTGAATATCCAGTAGAAATTGAAAAAAGGTATAAAAAGAAAGCCGACGGCCCTTTCGGGCGTTATTTTTGCCGTAGACCCTTCAAGGAGCGCCCAGCATCTAAACAACACCATAAAGAAATATACGCTTGTGCCACCCGCCAAAAGAACGCCAAACGCCATTGGCAAAAACGTAAACGCCGTTAAAGTACCGGAGCTTTGAGCAATCGCCACCATTACCGCTCCGGCTAAAGCCAGAAAAGCTCCGCCCCAAAATAAAATTGTGTAAAGTTTGGGATTGATAGGTTTTTTCTGCAAGCCGCTCAAGCCGGCGGCATTCATGTTACCGGAACCCGCTGGCGCGGGGACGCCGCCCGGAACCGTTACTTTCGCCCCGCAGTCCGGACAAGTAAGAGCTTTTCCCGCAGCTTCGTTCTTTAAGCTGTAATGGCGTCCGCACTCACAGGCAAGGCTAATTGTCATTTCAACCCATCCCCCATTATTCGGCAGGCCCCCCGATTTTATTTTTACTTCCCTGTAAAGCTCATGTTACCAAAATATTCCAGATACCGCAAATTTACCCAATCATCGATTGGCGGTGAACCTGTAAAAAGCTATAATACCTCCTTATGAAAAGCGAAAAGATAAAGTTCGAAAAGGCCCTTAAAAGGCTGGGGGAGATCGTTGATACGCTGGAAGGCGGCGACATGGAGCTGGAGAAATCGATAGAGATATTCGAAGAGGGAATAAAGATGACGCGCGTCTGCCAGGAACATCTTATCCAGGCCGAAAAGAAAATTGAAAAACTCGTAAAGGACAACAAGGGAAAACTTACGACCAAGCCATTGGGAAGCGAAGGCGAAGAGGCAGAAGAAGAGGGAGAGGAACCCGACGAAGAAGCGGGACAGGATGAACTCCCATTTTGACCAAATCCACAGCGAGGTGGACGAAGAACTGGAAAAAATTCTCTCCGCGCGCAAAGGCATCCCGCCAAAACTTTTGGAATCGATGAGATACTCCGTTTTCGCCGGCGGGAAACGCGTCCGCCCGATTATGCTTATCGCCGCGACGGAAGCGGTGGACGGAAGCAGAAGGGCCGCCCTGCCGACAGCGGCGGCAATCGAGATGATACACACATACACATTGATACACGACGACCTGCCCGCGATGGACGACGACGACATGCGGCGCGGCCTGCCGACGAACCATATAAAATTCGGCGAGGCTACGGCGATACTAGCCGGCGACGCGCTACTCACGCTCGCGTTCGAGGCGATAGCCGATCCTCTGCCGGAAGGCCACATTACAGACCCGGCCGTTCAGCTGGAGGTCATGCGAATAATAACGAAGGCCGTCGGCGCAGGGGGCACCGTGGGCGGCCAGCAGATGGACATTGAGTCCGAAGGTAAAAAGGGCGCGCTGGATGAGCTTGAGTTGATGCATCGGCTAAAGACCGGCGCGATGATAAGGGCGGCGGTTGAGTGCGGAGCGCACATCGGGGAGGCGGAGGCCGGACAGCTTAGGGCGATCTGCGCCTACGGGGAAAAAATCGGCCTCGCTTTCCAGGTGATTGATGATATTCTGGACGTGGAAGGAAGCATGGAAGAGCTTGGCAAAAGCGCCGGGTCGGATGAAAAGAAAAGGAAAATGACATATCCGTCAGCGATGGGCGTGGGAAAATCGAAAGAAATGGCCGCACACCTTGTCGAGGAGGCGATAGGCTGTCTTAACGATCTTGACGAAAAGGCCGATCCTTTAAGGGATATTGCAAATTTAATATTCAAGAGAATTAACTGATGGAAATCCTGCCGAAAATAAAATCGCCCAAAGACCTTGCCGGCCTTTCGTTAAAAGAGATAGAGACCCTTGCCGACGAACTGCGCGACAAGATCGTAACCGTGGTCGCTTCAAACGGCGGGCACCTTTCGCCAAACCTTGGCGCCGTGGAGCTTACAATCGCCCTTCACCGTGTTTTCGATTTTTCAAGGGACAAGATTATCTGGGACGTAGGGCACCAGTGCTACAGCCATAAGCTTATTACCGGACGTTACGACCGCTTCGATACCCTTCGCCGGGAAGGCGGAATTTCCGGTTTCCCCAGCCGCGACGAAAGCCCTTACGACCACTTCAACACCGGCCATGCCGGAACGTCGATATCGGCCGCGTTGGGCATGGCAACCGCCCGCGACCTTAAGGGCGAAGATTACAAGGTCGTGGCCTTCATCGGCGACGGGGCGATGTCGTCCGGCCTGGCGTTGGAAGGACTGAATAACGCCGGGGCGCAAAAGACCGATCTTACCGTCATCCTTAACGACAACGAGATGTCGATTGACGAAAACGTGGGCGCGTTGTCCACGCATCTTAACCGGATAATCAGCGGCGAATGGTACAACAGCATAAAGGATGAGGTCGGCGAACTGCTGTCCGGAATACCGGGTATTGGCGAACAGGTGAAAAGCCTCGCATCGCGCATAGACCACGCCGTAAAGGGAATGTTCGTTCCCGGCAAGCTGTTTGAAGACCTCGGCTTTAAATATTACGGGCCCGTGGACGGCCACAACCTGCCGGTGCTGCTGGAAACGCTTGATAACGTAAAAAAACTGAAAGGGCCGCGCATTATCCACGTCGTCACCCGCAAGGGCAAAGGCTATGTTCACGCGGAGGAAAAAAGCGATTCTTTCCACGGCACACCGCCCTTCATAATATCGACCGGAAAAAAGAAATCCGCCACAAAAGCCACATATACCAGCATTTTCGGCAAAACGATGGTTGAGCTTGCGGAAAACGATGAAAAAATACTGGCCATTACCGCCGCCATGCGCGACGGCACCGGCCTTGTGGAATTTGCCGAAAAATATCCCGAACGCGCATTCGATGTAGGCATAGCGGAACAGCACGCCGTTACCATGGCCGCAGGCATGGCCACGGAGGGTTTCAAGCCGGTTGTTGCCATCTATTCGTCGTTCCTGCAGCGTTCTTTCGACCAGATACTGCACGACGTGTGCATAATGAACCTTCCCGTAACGTTCGCCATTGACCGCGCCGGAATAGTCGGCGACGACGGTCTGTCGCATCAGGGAGTTTTCGATATTTCGTATCTGCGGCAGATACCGAACATGACGGTAATGGCTCCCAAGGACGAAAACGAGTTAAGGCATATGATACATACCGCCGTAAATCTGGGCAGCCCCTGCGCGGTGAGATACCCAAGAGGGATAGCCGTAGGAGTTCCCTTGGAGCAGACCTATAAAACGCTTAAAACCGGCAAGGCCGAACTCATACGCGAGGGTAACGACCTGCTCATATGCGCAATCGGCGACCGCGTTCACGAAGCCGATAAGGCCGCCGCAAGGCTGGAGCGCGAAGGCTATTCGGTAGCCGTAATAAACGCGCGGTTCATAAAACCGATGGACGCGGATCTGATAGCTTCGTGGGCGAGGAGGTGCCGCAGGGTGCTTACCGTAGAGGAAAACGCCCTGATGGGCGGGTTCGGTTCCGCAGTTTTTGAGGAATTGCGGAAGGCGGGGCTTGGGGAGGTTAACGGAGCCTCGCTCGGCGTTCCGGACAGGTTCGTCGAACAAGCGACTCAGGAAAGCAGCCGAAAGAGGTTCGGCATAGACGCGGAAGGAATTTATCATAAAGCCAGTGAACTCCTCCATCTTCCGGAAGAAGTTAAAACCATCCTTGGAAAGGACAAAAAGACCGTTCCCGCAAATAAACAATAAATCCGGTTTCGGCAATTTTAATATCGATAATTATTGTTCATGGTGCTTGACCCTCTGTGGGAGTTAGTGCTAGCCTTATATAGCAAGTAAGAACTTCCAAGTTTAGGAGGAGCGCCTATGTCATTTAAGAATACAATTCTAGCGTTACCTGTTTTGCTACTTCTTTTGGCGGCCGGTTGCGGATCCAATTCATTTGAATTTCTGGCGGATAAGGACTCGGACGCAGCGAAGCGGGAAGCCGCACAATTAGCAATCGACCGTGGCGATTATGCGGCGGCCATAGCCATACTTGAAGCATCATGCCCAAACAACGTGTGTTCCAACCTGGAAGACGCAAAAAAGCTCGCTTCGGCCTACATGGGTTTGGCTGGCCTTGATTTGCTCGATTTCCTTGACAGCGCCGACTCATTTTCAACAGGGGGTGGAGCGGGCTCCGACTTTTCAGCGATATCCACGATATTGCCCGACCTTACGTTATCTAACCTGACTGCAATGAACAACGCGATAGCGGTACTTGAAAACGTGCCGGCCGCGGACCGCACCGATGATATTAACCTCCAGCTTGGGATGTCCCAGGTAGTGGGATCCGTAATTGCCATAGGCGTTGCCGGAGGCGGCTATGATTCTAGCGGCCAGCCGGTCAGTTGCGGTGGCGACTGCGACTCTACCGAAGCGGCTGCAATAATGAACACTTCAACCACCGATTCAAGCGGCGCCACAACAACCGTGGGAGAATACACCGCAAGCAACATCACATCGGGCGTGGCAAATATTAACCAGACATCCCTTGGGGATTCAGATACCACAAACCAGGTGAACGACCTTGTCAATAACATTCAAAACAGCACAGATGCAAGCTGTTCCAACAGTAATAACACCGGTACACCGGCCAGTACCACGGTTACCTCCACTCAGGTTGGAAACTATGTTACGGCCTGCCTGTAATATGTTGAACGGGGAGAACGGAATGATGAGTAAGAAAATAGTAATTCTTATTTTTAGCCTATTTTTTGTTTTCGACGGCATTTCGGCATCCAAAGAACTTACGAGTTTCTACAGGGGAATAAGGCCGCTTGGAATGGGCGACGCATTCACCGCAATATCCAATGATGAAAATGCGGTCTTTTACAATCCCGCCGGCCTGAACTCCGTCGTAAAAGGCCGAGTGGAGCTTATCAACCCGACAGTGGGGTATTCGCAAAACACGATGGATTTTCTTAACGATGTACAGGACCTGGATTCCGACGATGTCAGCGCCTCGACCGACATGCTGGATAAGCACATGGGCAATCAAATGGGGTTGAGGGTTTCAGTTTTTCCGAACTGGACAAGGCACAATTTCTCGGCAGGCGCCTTTGCATTGGCAAACGTTGGGGGCGCCATACATAACCCGCCGTTCCCATATATGGACATAGACGCCAGCACGGACGGCGGTGCGATCGTCGGCCTTGCAAGGAGTTTCACCCCGGAAGACAAGTTGCAGATGGGTGTTTCCTTAAAGTTCGTACAAAGGCGCGGCATAACCCGCACTTACGACGCGACCGACATCGCCAACGAGGACTACGATGTGGACGAAGACCTTGAAACCGGTACCGGCTTCGGCGTTAACGTAGGCGCTATTTACAATCTGGAGAGAACTCTGTTCGGGTTAAAGCCTTCCTTTGGAGTAGCGGTGCAGAACGTAGGTGGAATGAAATTTGGTGACGAATTAGCCGAGGTTGAACAGAAGGTAAATATCGGGGTTGTGCTTAAAAAGGAAATGGGCCTTGGCGCGCTTATGCTGGCTCTCGATTACAAGGACCTTTTCGCTAATGTGGGCTTGGACGACGACAAGGGCAAGAGGCTCCATATCGGAGGCGAACTTAAATTTAAAAAGCTCCTTGCGGTTCGCGCGGGCCTTAACCAGGGGTGGGGCACATTCGGCCTCACAATCGACCTTTGGCTGATAAAAGTCAGCTATGCAATGTACTACGAAGAACTTGGCGCGTACGCCGGCCAGTTAAAGGACCAAAGACACGTATTCCAGTTAGTGCTGGGCTGGTGACCGCCCGCTTGGTGGCGGACCGGAAGTAAAGAAGGCCGAGTCCGCCGGATACCTTGGTAAATGTGTTTAACCTCACAGGCCAAGATAAAGTAACTTACACGACCGTCCTTTCATCAGTGAAATATGAAAAAAAAACGGCTGGACTTGATCCTTGCTGAAAGGGGCCTTGTAAAAAACCGCCAACGCGCGAAATCGCTGATTATGGCCGGGGCGGTCTTCTCTGAAGGCAAAAGGCTCGACAAGCCCGGAATGGCGGTCGATCCTGCAATCAACATTGAAATCAAAGAGGCCGACCACCCTTATGTATCGCGCGGAGGCGTAAAACTCGAAGCCGTCCTCAAGCACTTTTCAATAAACGTCAAAGGTAAAAAAGCGCTCGATATCGGTGCGTCTACCGGGGGGTTTACCGACTGCCTGCTGCAGCGGGGCGCGGGGCACGTTACGGCGGTTGACGTGGGAAAGGGGCAGATAGACTGGAAGCTGAGGAACGACGCGCGCATTGAACTCATCGAAAAATTCAACGCGCGCAACATTACGCCGGAGACGTTCGACGAAAAGTTCGACGTTGTGACAATCGATGTTTCATTCATATCGCTTGAGTTGATACTGCGGCCCGTGGCGGAAATCGTCGCGCCCGGCGGCTTCGTGATCGCGCTGGTAAAGCCCCAATTCGAAGCTGGCCGCGAGGAAGTACCCAAGGGCGGAATAGTAAAAGACCCGGTAGTGCATGAAAAAGTGGCGCAAAAGATTCGTGAATTCGGAAAAGGACTCGGTTTCGGACTTGTCGGAGATATCGAATCGCCGATAACCGGCGCCAAGGGCAACAAGGAATTCTTTGTGGTATTTTCCCTTGCCGGGTGAATAGGTAACCTGAATTACCGCGGCTTTTCGCCGAGCGTAACCGTAATGTCCTTAAAAGTTCCGTTGCGCCAGATTTTAAGGTTTAAAGTGTCGCCCGCTTCCTTGCCGCCGATTATGGAAGTGCCTTCTTCCTTGGTGCCGGTAGGTTTGCCGTCGATTTCCACCACTATGTCACCTCCGACGAATATATAGGTGTTGCCTACCCTTACCCGCCGGTTTCCGCCTCTCAACCCCGCGCGGTCGGCGGGGCCGCCCGGAGCCACGCCCATTATCATCACGCCTTTCTCCACGCCGACACCAAGCTCCTGCGCGAACTCAGGTATAAGCGTGAGAATTGAAACGCCGAGGTAAGGATGCGAAACATAGCCCTTTTCGACTAGCTGCGGAACGACCTTCGTAACAACACTCGACGGAACGGCAAAGCCTATTCCCACGCTTCCGCCGCTTGGAGAGAATATGGCAGTGTTGATACCTATAAGCTCTCCGTCCGCGTCAAGGAGCGGGCCGCCGGAGTTGCCGGGATTAATCGCCGCGTCGGTCTGTATTATGTTCTCCATGGTGGTTCCGTCATCCGTGCGGAGCGTCCTGCCGAGCGAGCTGATGATGCCTATGGTCAGCGTTCCCCGCAGGCCGAACGGATTACCGATAGCCATCACCTTCTGGCCGACAATCAGGTTGGACGAATCGCCTATGGGAATCGGATGCAGCTTGCCGGCGGGCGCTTTTATACGGATTACGGCCATATCGTTGGACGGATCGGTGCCCACCAGCGCGGCTTCCCACTTGCTGCCATCGTAAAGCGTAACCTCAAGGCGTTGCGCGCCTGCCACAACGTGGTTATTTGTTACGATGTGTCCCTTTTTATCGATGACCGCGCCCGAACCCGTTCCACCCGTGGGGATCGGGTTCAAAAAGGCGTCGTAGCTAATCGCGGTGCTGGTTATGTTCACAACGCCTAAACTGCGTTTTTTATAGATGTCGATGTTGTTCTGCTCGTCCGGCGTAAACGCCTGGGCACGTGCGCCGGGCAAGGCAAAAAGACAGACGATAAGCGCCGTCAGAAACCTGTTTAACAGTAAATTGTTGATCATTTAATCATATCATTTTATTTATAAAGTAAGTGGTGGGCCCACCAGGATTCGAACCTGGGACCAACCGGTTATGAGCCGGTGGCTCTGACCAGCTGAGCTATGGGCCCATCCAAGCGTGATTTTAACCCTAAAAAGGCTTGGGGTAAAACTCAGGATTCTATGAAGGTCTTCAGCCGCTTGCTTCTGCTGGGATGCCTTAGTTTGCGCAGGGCCTTTGCCTCTATCTGTCTAATCCTCTCGCGCGTAACCTCAAAGTCCTGGCCTACCTCCTCCAGCGTGTGCTCGGAATCGAGTCCTATGCCGAACCTCTTTCGTAATACCATTTCCTCGCGCGGGGCCAGCGACTGCAGCACCTTTGCGGTCTGTTCCTTCAAGTTCATCTTGATGACGGCATCGACGGGCGACATGACTTTCTTGTCCTCAATGAAGTCGCCCAGGTGCGAATCCTCTTCCTCGCCTATCGGCGTTTCCAGCGATATCGGTTCTTCGGCGATTTTAAGCACCTTGCGGACCTTTTCCACGTCCATCGACATCTTGCTGGCAATTTCATCGGGCTTTGGCTCGCGTCCTAATTCCTGCACCAGGTGGCGCGCGGTTCGAATAAGCTTGTTGATGGTTTCAATCATGTGCACCGGTATGCGTATGGTGCGCGCCTGGTCGGCGATTGCGCGCGTTATCGCCTGGCGTATCCACCATGTGGCGTAGGTGGAAAACTTGTAACCGCGCCTGTACTCGAACTTGTCCACCGCCTTCATCAGGCCGATGTTCCCTTCCTGTATGAGGTCTAGGAACTGCAGGCCGCGGTTGGTGTACTTTTTGGCTATGGAAACGACCAGCCTCAGGTTGGCTTCGGCCAGCTCCCGTTTTGCCTTGCGGTCGTCCATAAGGCCTATGTCTATTTTTCTTTTGATTCCGGCCAGCGTCGCGTTATCCACGCTCAATTCCTTTTCTATAGCCTTGAGCCGTTTCTTATAGGCAGTCAGCTTTTCTTTAAGGGATTTCCTTGTGGTCGGCGTGATACTTTTTGCGCTTTTCCTGGCGCCGGTTCCGATTCTTGCGTCAATTTTGTCAATATCGCAGGCTAGCTCGAGGCACTTCTTATTGAACATGCTTATAACGCCGATAATCGAGTTAAGCTGGTTCTGGTTCAGGTTCAGGGCGATTATATGCTTTCTTAAGGTTACAAATGCTTTATCGCATTTCTTTACCGCTTTCCCCCTATCAGCGATTTTTAGCTTTTTCAGTTTGGATTTCCTGAGGGCCTCGCGCCATTTTTTCGAGGCATCCTGTATTTTTCGTACGACCTTGGTAACGCGCCTTGTTTCCGAGATTATTTTACTTGTGGGGCTTTCTTCCACGTCGCCCCAGTTTACCAGCGACTGAATGGAGACGTTGCCTGCCTTCAGGCCTTCATGGCGGCGCATGATCTCATCTACCATAATGGTGCAGACTACCAACGTATCCATTACGTCGTTCTGGGCTTGTTCGATACGCTTTGCAATCGCCACCTCTCCTTCGCGGGTCAAAAGCGATATGCTGCCCATGGCCTTGAGATACATCCTGACGGGGTCTTCTGAAGAAACCGATACGGTTGCCGCCTTCGCGGATACTTTTTTTGCCGCACTTTTTGCCTTCTTGACGGTTTTCTTCGCCGTTCCGTCAACAATCTTTATCTTAAGCTCGTCCAGATACTGAAGCACTTCTTCGCGCTGCCTTGTGGAAAAGAGTTTCTGCGGCAAAAGGGCGTCGAATTCCTTTTTGGTTACGGATTTGGTTTTATCGCCCGCTTCTATGAGTTGCTGAACCTCGGGCCTTTTACGGAATTTTTTCAATACCATGGCAATTCACGGCTCCTAAAAAAAATGACACTTTTCACAAATGAAAACAGCTTATTAATCTAGCATATTAATGCAGTCTTCGGAAGTCTTTTTCTTGCGAGAAGAGTTTCTCTCTCTCGTCCTTTTTGGCGGCATCCCTCATCTTTTTAATCATTTCCTTTTTTTCACGCATCTTTACGTGCGTGAAAAAATCCTTCAATACCTGATCGGTGTTCTCCTCTTCATAGCCTTTTTCAAGCGAGAGTTCCCGCATTACGCGTTTTAAATCTTCCTCCGGGGCTAGTTCTATGAAATCATGCGCCGTTTTCGCCCCCGAGGAAAGTTGCGAAGCCAAGTGCTCGAAAATTCGCCTGAAAACCGGGTCCACGAAATCCGCGGCCTTGAGTTCTTCCAGTTTGTCCTTGATGAGATCGGGATGGTCAAGCATTATCCTAATAACCCATTTTTCGAGTGGCGAAGCCGTGGTGTGGGCTGAAACCGTTCTCTGGCTTCCTTGCCGTGCGCCGGGCCGCGCAAAGCGCAGGCTTTCCTCGATCTTTGCGGCCGGTATCCGCACCCTTTGCGAAAGGGATTCAACGTAACTGGCCCTCTCAATCGGGTCCGTAACCTGGGCCAAATCTGAAACCAGCGACTTGACGGCGTCGGCCCTGCCTTCAGCTGTCGACACGTCGTATTGCTGGCAGGCAAGGTCTATTCGATAGGCCATGAACGGTTTGGCTTCTTCCAGCTTTTCCGAAAACGCCTGCAACCCATTTGTTTTTACAAATGTATCCGGGTCTTCCCCGGAAGAAAGCATAACGACGCCAGGGCGTACCGATTGTTCCATCGCCACTTGCGTTGCGCGAAGCGCGGCCTTGCGTCCGGCGGCGTCCCCGTCTAGTACCAGCACGAAATTCTTTGTAAACCGTCTTAATGTGCGGCACTGGCTGGAGGTAAAAGCCGTTCCGCTTACAGCCACAACGTTGTTCATGCCCGCGAGGTGGAGGGCAATCATGTCCATGTAACCTTCGACCACTATCGCCCGATCGTTTTCGCGAATGGCGCCCTGCGCCCAGTTAAGGCCGTACAAAAGGCGCCCCTTGTGGTAGATCGGCGTCTCGGGTGAATTGATGTACTTTGCGGTTTTTACATTCTCTTCCAGAATCCTGCCGGCAAAGGCCACGGGCCTGTTGCGCTCGTCGAATATAGGAAAGATCAACCGGCCGCGGAGACGGTCGAAATAATTCCCACTCGATCCTTTTTTAATGATGCCCGCCTTTTCGATCTCGGCGGCCGAAAACTTTTTTGACAGGAGGTGTTTCATACATGAATCGTAATTATCGGGCGCAAGACCCAGCGAAAACCTTTCCACTGCCTCATCGTCCAGCCCCCTCTTTTTAAGGTAGCGTTTGGCGGCGGAGCCTTCCCCTGCCTGCCTTAACTGGTGAAGGTAAAATATCGCCGATTCCCGGTTGACGGCGTACAGTTGTGCGTAGTCGTCCGAATCTTTGTTTTTATTGGGCAGCGTAATACCTGCGCGGTCGGCAAGCCTTTCCATAGCGTCGACGAAGGGGAGGTTTTCGTATTTCATCACGAAGGTCAATACGTTGCCCCCCTCGCCGCACCCGAAACAGTGAAATATTTGCTTGCTCTGGCTTACGCTGAAGGAGGGCGTTTTTTCGGTATGGAAAGGGCAAAGCGCCATGTAATTTGCGCCGCTCTTTTTCAAGGGGAGATACGAGGATATAACCTCGACAATATCGACCGCTTCCCTTACGCGGTCTATAACGTCTCGCGGATAAAGGCCTGCCAAATTCGCTCCTTTAGCCTTGCAAAAGTTCCTTAACGATAGCGTTGACCCTTTTCCCGTCCGCGCTTTTTCCAATCAGGGCCATTGCCGCTTTCATCACATTTCCCATTTCCTTGATGTCCGGTGATTCGAGTTCGTCGATAACGCCTTTGATCTTTTCGCGCAAATCCTCGTCCGAAAGCTGGGCGGGAAGATATTTTTGCAGAAGTTCTATTTCGTTTGTTTCGCTTTCGGCCAGTTCGGGCCTTCCGCCCTTTGCATAGATCTCGGCCGCCTCGCGCCGTTTTTTTACGTAGCTAGAAATTACTCCGATCACGCTGTCGTCGTCCAGTTCGCCGCGCTTTTTTATTTCGAGATTCTTTATTTCGGATTTCACCATGCGCAACACTCCCAAGGCGAACTTCTCCCCCGACTTAAGAGCGGACTTAGCATCCTCTTCAATGCGCGATTTTAGCGACAATCCTAACCTAATAAATTAATAACGGTTGGTGTGTCTTTTTTTTCTGGCCGCAATTATCTTCTTTTTCCTGCGAACGGACGGCTTTTCATAGTGCTCTCTTTTACGTATTTCAGAAAGCACGCCAATTTTTTCGCACTGCTTCTTAAAGCGTTTTAAAGCAATATCAAACGGCTCTTTTTCCCGAACTTTTATACCGGGCAAACGGCTTCACCCCTTCCTTTAATTAATACAAAAAATTTATTTTTGCAGACCTTTTTTCAGACCTTTGACCTAGTCTATCTTGAAACCAAGTTTACAATATTATCATTTTTGGCAATTTAAGGTCAATAGAAAAATTAGCAGTGTATAGCCAAGGAAATGAAATTGCACGATCCCGAATTGGCAATAGATTCTTAATAGGCACGATAGGCACCATAGCCAGCAGCTTAAGCAAGCCCGGCGGCGGGAGTTTGCCGAACCAGTCCCTCTATGTAACTCTAGCTAAGATGGCCCGGGACACGGTGTCGCAGGCCAATTACGCTACCGAAACATATAGCGATACGATATCCGGCGATTGCGGCGGCAGCGCCAGCTTGACCTTGATTATAGACGACACTACCTACGCCGTTACCGGAAGCTTTACGTTCAGCAATTACTGCACGGCTGGTAGCACCATGAGCGGATCGATGACATTTACCGGTTCGTATAATGAGAGCACCGGCGAATATTCCATGACGATGACGATTTCCGGCCTATCGAGCGAATCGCTGGGCGAAACCTTCACCATGACGGGCACAATAGCAACGACCATCGGCTCCACTAGCTCCACCATGACAATGAACCTTACCGCCTATAGCTCAACCGATTTGAAGGTGTATAAGATGGAGAATTACACCATTACGATAAGCGACTATTCCACTTACTACGACATGTCTTTCTCGGGGCGCTTCTACGACCCCGATTACGGGTACATTACAGTATCGATGCCCACGGCATTCCGCTATTCGTCAGGTGCATCCACGCCTTCGCAGGGAACGATGGTTATGACGGGAGCCAACAACGTTACGGCTAAAATGACAACCACCAGTTCCACGCAATACACGATTGAAGTGGATCTCAACGGGGACGGCGACTACACCGACACCGATGAGAGTGTGGGAACATTCACCTGGACGGAGGATAGCGGCGGCGGTGGCGATGGCGATGGCGATGGCGATGCACCGACCTAACCGGAAATTACGATTTCTGGTTCACAATAATTTCTACCTTTAACGATGCTTATACGATAGATACAGACACAGAGACACAAACCAGCGAAGGTACTGATATTTATTCAGGATACAATGCCGATTACACATCGTATTCCGCCACGGTCGCGTGGTGGCCTTCCTCATCATATTTCACGCTTGTGGAAGAAGCTGGCACGGTTATACAGGTTGTCTATAAGTATAACGTTGGTGCAAGCAATGTTCTTTCGGGGTGTTATTACCTGATTGATGTAGAAACTAATGAATGGTCTTCATGCTATCCAATACTTTCCACATCGAAAAAATATGCACTTGGACAATGGAGTAAGGCAAGTATCGCCAATGGTTTAATACCCGGTCACGTTAGTGAAGAACTGCGGCAATACGAAGAAAATACCTTGGCAGGAAAACCTGCAGTTCCTCCTGATGAAACTTTAATCAGAAGGTATGAGGAGCTTCGCAGCCAACTCCCATAAATCAGCCGCTTAAGTTCTTGATACGGGGAAGGCATTAAGAAAAAGCAGAAGTATAGAAATAGGGATTGGACAAGTTCTTTCCGGATTCCGGCTCCTGCGCCGCTACCTAAAACTCACGTCTCCCTTTCGCGGAAAACTATCGCCTCTTTGCCGTAAAACGCGATCAGGAAGTCGTCCAGCACTGCGTAAACGCACGGAATCACAGCAAGCGTAAGTATGGTGGAGAAAACAAGGCCGAAGACTATCGATATCGCCATCGGCGCGAGGAAGGCGGACTGGCCCGTGGTTTTGAACGCAATCGTGGAAAGGCCGAGGATCGTCGTGATCGATGTCAGTATCACCGGCCTGAACCGCACGAAAGCCGAGCGCAGTATGCTAAGCCACCGCGTCGCGCCGCGCTGCCGTGATCGATTGATGAAATCCACAAGGACTAGCGAATCGTTTACAACTATCCCGGTGAGGGCCGCCACCCCTATAAGTGACAAAAGCCCTATCGGTTCGCCAATCAGCAAGTGACCGAACACCACGCCCACGAATGAAAACGGTATGGCGGCAATAATGACTATCGGCTGGAGGAACGAACCGAAAAGCGTGCCGAGTATCAGGTAGATTACAATTAACGCCATGGCCGTGGCGCGGAGGAGCGATTTGACCGATTTCATCTGTTCTTCGTTTTCGCCGCCGAACTCAATGGAGTAACCCGGATGGCGTGTCGAGACATCCGCAAACCGTTCCTCCACCATTTTCGTAAGCTCGGTGGATGTAATAACGGACGTATCCACGTCGGCAAAAACCTTTAAGGTGCGCTTACGGTTGTAGTGATTCACCGTGGAATAGCCGCGCTTCCACTTTATCTCGCTAATGGAGGAAAGGCGCACCTGTTCCCCCCTTGTATTGGTCACGATAACCTGGCTCAAAAAATTAACGTCGTCCCTGTAAGGCTGCGCGTACTTTACGCGTACGTCGATGTCGTCGCGCCCCCTTTTGATCGATGCCGCTATGCGCCCCTTGAAGTAAGTGCGTATGGCCACGGCCACCCGTGATTCGTCAAGCCCGTAAAGGGAGAGCCGGTCCTTGAGCGGAATCACGTGCAGCTCGTTCTTCCCGCGGTTGTAGTTGTCCTTTACGTCCGAAACGCCGGGTATGTTTTTAAGGTATTTTTTTATATCGCGGCTTACCGCCACAAGTATTTCGTAATCGTCGCCGCTTATCCTTGCCTCCAGCGCGCGCCCCACGGGCGGGCCGCCGCCGTGTTTTCTTATTTCAATCGAGCGCGCGCCGGTTATCGCTTTAAGCTTTTCACGCACTTCTTCCGCTACGATCTTGGCGTTGCGCCTGCCGGGAGTGTTGAATTCGGTAGATTCGAACATCGTCTGGGCGAGGTGCGTGCCGAAGGTAGTTCTGCCGGTGCTGTGATCGAGCTGCATGCCGACAGTGGAGACGGAACGCAGCAAGTCTTCCTTTGGCAAAGACGCGGCTATTTCCTCCACCTGCCGCAAGACGCGCCCCGTTTCCCGCAGGTTCGTTCCAACAGGCATTTCTATCATCGCCACGAAGCCTACGAGGTCTTTCGAGTTAAAGAGGACGAACTTCATGTAATTGTACGAGTACGCGACCGTCGAGGCGACTATCAGCCCGGCGGCCAAAAGCGAAAGGTAACGGTGCTTAAGCATCGTCTTTATCGTGCGGCGGTATACCTTTCTCATTTTTAAAAACCATTCCCTTTCCTTTTCAATCGCCTTTTTGGGAGGTTTGGAAAAATCGGCCAGGTGCGAAGGCAGGATCAGGAATGCCTCTATGTAGGACATGCTCAGGGCTATGGTAACGACTATCGGAATGGTCGATATGAACTTGCCCATAATGCCCGTCATCATCAGCATCGGGATGAAGGCGGCGATAGTCGTTGCGTGCGACGCGGTAATCGCATTAATCACCTCCGACGCGCCGACCACCGCGGCGTGGCCGGTTTTGTAGCCGCGCTGAAGGTATCGGTAAACGTTTTCGGTGACTATTATCGCGTCGTCAACCACCATGCCCAGCACGAGTATCATTGAAAAGAGCGATAGCATGTTAACGGTTATGCCGAAGTAATTCATCACCAGAAACGAACCCGCAAACGCGGTCGGTATGCCCAACGCCGCCCAGAATGCCATGCGCCAGTTAAGGAAAAGGAAAAGCACAAGGCACACAAGAGCCAGGCCTATGGAGCCGCTGACATAAAGGGTTTTCAGCCTCTGTTTTATGTATCTGGTGGAATCCTGATAGAACTTCGCGCTCACGCCGGCGGGCATTTCGTTTTCAAATGTTTTTACGGCTTCGCGAACGTCTTCGGCGATCTCTATCGTGTTGCCCCCGCGGGTTTTCATGACGAGCATCGTTATCGCGCTTTCGCCGTCTATCCGCCCGAACGTTTCCTCCTCCTTGAACGTTTCCGTAACGGCGGCGATATCGCCTATCGTTATATCCCTTCCCGCCTCGTCGCGCATTATTATCACGTCTTCAACGTCCTGCGCTGTTTTCAGTTCGTGGGTGGTGCGAAGCGGAAACTCCTGACGGCTTCCCTTCAGACTTCCGGCGGGGAGGTTGACGTTTGCGGCGCCTATGGCGTTTACAACCTGATCTATCGAAATGTTAAGTCCGCTCAAACGCAACGGGTCCACCTCAACCCATATCTCTAAGTCCCGCAGTCCGCTTATCTGGATGCGTGATACGCCATCGACGCGCATAAAGCGGTTTTTCAGTTCTTCAACCACCTTGCGCAAGACCCTTTCCCCCGCAGTGCCCGAAACCGATACCCCTATAACCGGAATCTCACTCTTTATTTCTATTACGCGCAGTTCCTCGGCCTCTTTGGGGAAGTTCTCTATAAGTTCAATTTCGCTTTTGACGTCGTTTACCATTTTCTGGAGGTCTTTTGCTTCCTGCTGAACCATCACCTCTATAATGGAAATCCCCTCGTAGCTTTGCGAGGCTATCGATTCGATATTCTCAATGTTTTCTATCGCGCCCTCTATCGGGATGGTAATCTGTTTTTCGACTTCCTCGGGCGTGGCGCCTTCATAGACGGCCCTTACCACGATTATGTCCAGAGGTATCTGCGGGAAGACCTCCCTGGTCATCGTGTAATACGTCCACCCCCCTCCCACAAGGAGCGCGATCAGCAAAAGGTTCGCAAAAACCGGGTTTTTTACGGAGAATTCAGCCACTTTCATATGAGGCTATTATATATGTAGAATATTCTGTCGATAGAACTGCTGTTTGACAACCAATATTAATTTTGAATTATAGTCCCATTATGGCAGGATATAGATATAGAAAGACTTAATAGGGAGATACCTGCAAATGTTTAAAAGATTTACGGAACGGGCAAGAAAGGTAATCATTCTTGCGCGCGAAGAAGCAGAAAAAAATCAGCACGAATACCTCGGCACCGAACATCTTTTAATAGGTATTCTCAAGGACGGCGGCGGAGTGGCAATCGCCGTTTTGCAACGGATGGGGGCGGACCTCAAAAATATCAGGAATGAGTTGGAAAGGCACATGCCGCCCAATTCCAATACGCTTATAATCGGCGATATTCCCTTCACCGCGAGGGCCAAAAAGGTACTCGAATACTCCGTGGAGGAAGCCCGCTCAATGGGCCACAGCTACATCGGAACTGAACACATGCTCCTTGGCCTGATTCGCGAGAAGGACGGCGTGGCGGCGAGGGTTCTTATGAGCATGAACTTCCACTATGCCGAACTGCGCGAACAGGCGATAAACCTGCTGAAAGAGCCGGTTGCAATACAGGACAAGCAGCAAAGCAAGACTCCGGCGCTGGACGAGTTCGGGAGGGACCTTACCGAACTGGCTATTAAAGGCAAGCTGGACCCAGTCATCGGACGCGAAAAGGAAATCGACCGCCTGATCCAGATACTGGCGCGGCGTACTAAAAACAATCCTATCCTTATCGGCGAGCCGGGTGTGGGGAAAACCGCAATAGTAGAGGGACTGGCGCAGCGCATTAACAGCCGCGAGGTGCCCCAGCTCCTTTACGACAAGCGCGTAGTTTCGCTGGACCTCGGGGCGATAATCGCAGGCACCAAGTATCGCGGCCAGTTTGAGCAGAGAATAAAGACGATAATGAAAGAGATAATGCAGTCCAAAAGCGTGATCCTTTTCATTGACGAAATCCACACCCTTGTAGGCGCGGGAGCCGCCGAAGGAAGCGTGGATGCATCGAATATGCTAAAGCCCGCTTTATCACGCGGCGAAATACAGTGCATAGGCGCCACCACCCTCGACGAGTACCGCAAGTACATAGAAAAGAACGGCGCGCTGGAGCGGAGGTTCCAGCCGATAATAGTGTCCGCGCCCAACGTCGAAGAAACGGTAGAAATCATAAGAGGATTAAAAGCGGAATACGAACTCCACCACGAAGCGGTAATCACCGACAGCGCAATTGACGCCGCGGTCATGCTATCCGACAGGTACATAAGCGACCGATTCCTACCGGACAAGGCCATAGATGTGCTTGACGAAGCAGGCTCGCGCGTAAAACTGCGCCAGGTTACTTATCCGCCCGAAATTCGCGAAAAGCAGAGGATGATTGACGATGTTGTCCGCCAAAAGCGCGACAGGATTGAAAAGCAGGAATTCGAATATGCAGTGGAGCTTCGCGACAAGGAAGAACAGCACAGAAAAGAAATTGAACTCATGAAGGAAAAGTGGGCAAAGGGACTTTCCGACAAAACGCCGACAGTAACCGAGGAAGACATAGCCCACGTTGTTTCATCGATAACCGGCATACCTCTGAACCGCCTGAGGAAAGAGGAAGGCCAACGCCTGCGAGAGATGGAAACCGAATTAAAACGGAAGATATTCGGCCAGGACGAGGCCGTAGGCGTGATATGCGAAGCCGTGCGCAGGTCGCGCGCGGGACTGAAGGACCTCTCCAGGCCGATGGGCACTTTCCTCTTCCTTGGACCCACCGGCGTGGGCAAAACGGAGCTTGCTCTTGTTCTAACGGAATACCTGTTCGGTGACAGGCGCTCGTTGATAAGGCTAGACATGTCCGAGTATATGGAAAAGTTCTCGGCATCGAAGCTTACCGGCGCGCCTCCGGGATATGTTGGCTACGAAGAAGGCGGCCAGCTGACCGAGCAGGTTCGCAGAAAGCCGTACTCTGTCGTGCTCCTGGACGAAATCGAAAAGGCGCACCACGACGTTTACCAGATGCTCCTTCAGATAATGGACGACGGAGTCCTTACGGACAGCTACGGCAGGCATGTGAGTTTTAAAAACGTCATTATTATATTGACGTCCAACCTGTCGGCCCGGTACATAGAAAAGAACTTTACGATGGGGTTCCAGACACCTTCGGAGGAAATGACCCATCAGAAGATGTCCAACGGAATAAAGTCGGAACTGAAACGAGCATTCAGCCCTGAATTCCTCAACCGCATAGATGAGACGGTTGTTTTCCACAAGCTCGGCAAGGAATCGATAACTCATATAATAGACCTGCAGTTGGAAAGAGTGTGCAAAAGGCTAAGGGAAGAAAAATACGATATGGAAGTTACTGCCGAGGCCAGAAACTGGCTTCTCGAGAAGGGTTATGAACCGGCATACGGGGCAAGACCGCTCAAGCGATGCATTCAGAAATATATCGAAACCCCGCTCTCGGAGAAAATACTCTACGGAGAAATCAAACCCGGCAGTACGGTTCTTATAGAGTTGCGGGGAGATGCGTTGAACCTGATCGAAAAAGCGCCTGTGGAAAGCGTCTGACCAGAATAAGTGCATCGCGTTTCCCGATATGAAATGACGCCTTCGCGGACGGTTTGTTTCCCCGAATGAGGCGCTTTAATTTAAACGGCGTTGTCTTATTAGTATTGCTTCCGGCATTTATCGGGCTTATCCAGTCCCCTCTTTACGCCGCGTATTTCTCCAAACCCTTAAAAGAGATAAGGATAGAGGGTAGCCAGAGGGCAAACAAAAACACAATCCGTTTTTACATAGAAAGCAAAATAGGTGAACCATACAACATCAAGGAAACAAGAGGAGATATCCGCAGAATTTACTCGCTGGGATATTTTGACGACATCAAACTGGAGGTTGTTGAGGAAGGCGACGGTCTTATTCTGATTTACCGCGTTGTCGAAAAACCCTTCATGAAATCGTTTGAAATAACGGGTTACAAGAAAGTGCAAAAAAGCTCAATCACAGCTGTTGTCCAGCTCAAAAAAGGCACTTTTTTCCAGAAACATATTATCAAAAAAGATATAAAGGCTATAAAAGCCATTTACCAGAAAAAGGGATTTTATTTCACACATGTAGAGCCGGTTATAAAAAAAGCGCCGAACAACCAGGTCGAGGTCGAATACAAAATCTTCGAAAACCAGAAGATAAAGATCGCGCGAATCGAGTTCAACGGAAACGACTTCTTCAAGGATTATGAGCTTGAAAAGATTATCGAAACGAAAAAAACGGGGCTGTTCTCTTTCTTGACGGATACGGGAAACTACGAGCGGGAAATACTCAAAACCGACATCTTGCGCCTTGAGTCGTATTACCGCGATTTCGGCTTTATCAAGGCGGTAGTCGGAGAGCCGATGATCGAAATGGACAGGGAAAGCGGGCTGATAATAGTTTCATTCGATATAACCGAAGGGGATCAGTATTTTATAAGGGAGATAACCGCCGAAGGCGACCATATTCATACCGCGGACGAAATACTTGAAAAGGTAATTCTTAAAAAAGGACAGCCGTTCAACCAGTCGGCTTTCAGGGCAAATATTTTCGGCATAACTGAAATGTACAGCCAAAAGGGGTACGCTTACGCCGCCGTCATTACTAACGTAAATGACGACCCGAAAACGAAGATGGTGGACATACATCTCCGTGTCGATTCCGGCAGCAAGATTTACATAGGAATGATACGGGTAGCCGGGAACGACAAGACGAAAGATAATGTTATTCGCCGCGAATTCCGGTTGCATGAAGGGGAAATATTCAACAGTAAAAAGCTCCGCCGGACAAGGCAACGCCTCGTTAACACCGGTTTCTTCGAAACCGTTGAAATAAACCAAAAGAGCGGCGTCTCGCCCGAACTTATGGATCTGGAGGTGGAAGTCGCCGAAAAAGCTACTGGAAATTTTTCCGCGGGCATTGGTTACAGCACGTATGAAAACCTGTTTATTAGCGCGGAAATCAGAGAGATGAACGTCTTTGGTACGGGACGCGAGCTTTCGTTGGGATTTGAATCTTCGAAATTAAAAAGAAATTACAGTTTAAAGTTTACCGAGCCGCGTTTTATGGATAGGGATATTCTGCTAGGCTATGAAATATTCCATAACAATTATACCTATAACAGTTACGACAGTTCCTCCAAGGGGTTTGGAGTGTCGCTGGGACGCGGCATAGGCGAATACTGGCACTTCAGGCTGAATTACAGGCTGGAAGATATAGGCATCTCGATCAACCTGGGCGACGAAATAAATGAAGACAACGAAATATTTGCGCGCAGTAACGTCAGCTCTTACCTTATTGGGCAGGCAGGCAACCGTTTGACCAGTACCTTATCCCCCTCCGCAACTGTGGATACAACGGACAACCGGTTCGATCCTACAAAGGGATACCGGCTGAGGCTTACCACACCTTTTACCGGCGGCCCGGTAGGTGGAGATCTGGATTTTTATAAAATCATTTTCGATGCAAGACAGCATTTTAGCCTGCCGCTGAACCTGGTATTCACCACGCATGGAAAGATCGGGTACGCAAAAGCATTCGGCAGGCAGGACGAAGTGCCTATTTTCGAACATTTCTACATGGGCGGCGTATCGACCCTGCGAGGATTTTCCCGCAGCGATGTGGGCCCCCTTGATGAAAATGGAGAATCGATAGGCGGGGAGGGTTCACTCCTTTTCAACTTTGAGCTTGGCTACAGGTTCGGCAATGTTCTTAAGGGCATAGTCTTTTATGATCGCGGACAGGTCTACGGAAAGGAAGGCGACCTTGCTAAAACCACGGAGAAATATTACGATCTGGAAAAGATGCGCCACTCGGCGGGATTCGGATTCCGTCTGACTACGCCGGTTGCGCCCTTCATACTTGTTTGGGGTTTCAAGCTGGACAAACAAGAAAGCGAATCGCCGATGGAATTCCATTTTTCCATGGGATATGATTTCTAACAGGCTGCCGAAACTGAAAGGAGAGATTAAATGAATCGCAGAATACTTATTACGTTTTTAATGACGATAGCGCTGGGCGCTTCCGTTTACGCCATGGAATTAAAAATCGGCGTGGTGAACCTGCAACGAGCCCTTAACGAGACGGAAGAAGGTAAAGTGGCCTTGAAAGAGCTTGAAGGAAAACTGAAAATTGAAAACAATATAATGAAACAAAAACAGGACGAGCTCAAGCAATTGCAGGATGAGCTGAACAGCAAGGGGTTCATGTACAGCGATGCGAAAAAAGTCGAACTCGAAGAAAAGTTCCGCATGCTTAGAAGGGATTTGGAAAGGTATCAAAAAGACAAAAAAGAAGAATTCATACTAAAGCAAAGGAACTTCACCTCAAAGATTATGAACGGGCTGATTAAGGTCCTGGGCGACTATGCAAAAGTTGAAAAATTCGACATGGTGCTGGAAGCCAGCCAACAGCCATCCGGCGCGCCGGGAGTGGTCATATTCTCCAGCTCGAATGTTAATATAACGGACAAGATAATCGAACTCTACAACGAGAAATCGAAAGAGGAAGCGAAAAAATAATTCAACGCTTGCGCGCGGCCGCTTTTACAACCGATCTGAATATCGCCAGATGCGCCTTGCGGCCGGTTAGAAATTCAGGGTGCCACTGAACGCCGACAACGTACTTGCCGTCGTTAGTCGATTCGACGGCTTCCACCACTCCATCCTCCGCTACAACCGAACATACCAGTCCCTTGCCAACCTCCTTTATTGCCTGATGATGCGTGGAATTCACCGACAGCCTTGCGGCGCCTAAAATTTTGTAAAGAATGGTCCCCTTGCTTATACGAACAACGTGAGATGTTTTATGAACCTTTTCAGTTTGCTCGTGGTGCAGGCTCCCCGGCCTTTCGGTACGCAGGTTCTGGTAAAGGGTTCCTCCGAAGAACACGTTTAAAAGTTGTTGCCCGCCACATATTCCCAAAACGGGTGTGCGAAAGGCAAGAGCCGCTTCGACCAAAAGCATCTCCGAAATGGTGCGGCCGTGCTCTATCGTTCCAAGCCCTTCCCGTTTTTTTTCGCCGTAATGGGATGGATGTATATCGAAATTCCCGCCGGATACTATCAGACCGTCGACGCGCTCAATTATCTTCCCCGCCCGTTTCTTTGAACCGCAAAACGGAATTATAAGAGGTTCGCCGCCTGCTTTATTTACCGCATCGGCGAGAGCGGTCTTCATAAAATAACGGCGCTCTCGCGAACCTCTGGCATCTTTTACGGTCTCAACATCGGAAGTGATGCCAATTACAGGGATCATTAAGATGAATCTACACAACTGGCGGCTACTTTTACAAATAAAAAAAGAGGGGCCATCTGAATGATGGCCCCCTTCTCTAAGGGGAGGTTAGAGGGTGATCTCTTTGAAACCGACTTTGGGGAAAGCACGGTCTCATCCTCGTCTAATAATATAGCAATAAACATACCAATAAAGAATAACAAAAGAACCCATATTTACAAATATTTACGATAAGTGGCTGATATTTTAATTCTTAAAAATGAGACAATATTACCACACTTATCTTTGTTTTTTTGTAATTCAAACTACTTCAATGATTTGTCGTTTATCAAATCTATGTAACATTTTCGTAGCGTCTATGGGCATAATGGGATAATCGTTCTGTTTAGCATATTTTAGAACTGAACGCTTCGATGCAACGAACATGGTTAATGGGTAAGTGATATGGCTTTACTGCCATGTTGAGGATTTCAATTGTCCGCACGCGGCATCGATATCGGTCCCTTTGCTTTTGCGTATGGTCACAGGTATACGTGATTTCTCCAGGCATTCCTTGAAAGCCGCAATCCTGTTTTTTGGGGAAGGTTTGAGCCTATCGCCTGGAACATGGTTAAAGGTCATCAGGTTCACCTTGGCCATTACCCCATGCAACGCCTTGACGAGCATCTTTGCGTCGGATGGCGAATCATTTACGCCGTCGAAAAGTATCACTTCCATCGTAATCTTTTTGCCGTGCCTCATCGGGAAACGTGAGCAAGCCTCCATTAAATCGTGAACCGGGTATTTCTTGTTTATCGGTAACAGTTTGTTTCTTATTGAGTTATCGGCAGAGTGGAGCGATATCGCAAGGTTTACGTTAAGGGAAAGCTCCCCCAGACGGTCGATGCCCGGAACAAGTCCGGCCGTGGAGATGGTAATCCTGCGGCCGCCGATGCCGAAACCATCGGGCGAGTGAAGGACTTCGATAGATTGGACAACGTTTTCAAAATTATCCAGCGGCTCCCCCATGCCCATGAATACTACGTGGGTTGCGGGTCCGGCATCGGCATCTGCCCCGGCTTCAATAACCTGATTAAGGATTTCCGCCGCTGTAAGGTTCCGCGAAAAACCCTGCGAACCGGTTGCGCAAAACTTGCAGCCGAACTTGCAGCCAACTTGCGTGGAAACGCAGACCGTGCCGCGTTTGCCTTCGGATATGTAAACGGTCTCTATCGTTTGTCCGTCTTTTAGTTCAAAAAGGAACTTGATTGTTCCATCTTGGGACTTCTTTTTGGCCGCAAGCGCCAGGCCGTCAGCGCAGTATTTTCGGGAAAGTTCGTCGCGCAGGCTCTTAGAAAGGTTCGTCATGCCGTCTATCGAACGGCATCCTTTTTTGTAAATCCAGTCCCTTATCTGTTTTGCGCGGAACGTCGGCTCGCCAAGCGAGGCGAAAAGTTCGTCCTGTTGCGAAAAAGAAAGGTCTTTTAGGTTTATCATTCGGGTTACGGTTTGTTCGGAAGAATCAGCGCTTTTTTGAGCGAATACCTTCTATCTTTTCCTCTGTTTTCGCTTCGATTTTCCGTATTGAGTGAGCGGTTTGCTCCTTTAAGATTTCTTTTTCCTCGCTCTCCGGCATTCCGGCAATCTTGTTCTGCAACATTATCTCTTCTTCGGCCCTTTTTGCCTTTGCCTTTTGGCGTATTTCCGCAATTTCTTTTTTCTGGGAGCCCGTAAGTTTTTCACCTTTTCCGATTCCCAGTTTTTCCATCGCAAGCTCTTTAGCGCTTTTCATCAACCTCTCCTTATTCATATAGAAACCAACCCGGTCTCCAGCACTTATTCTAACCGATACTGCGTTGATTGGCTTTGCCGCCTATGTTGCACACTTCTAAAGTGTGTGGCGGGGGGATCCTCCTGCTCTCGCTCAGGCTCCTGCCTTCGCTCCCTCAGGCCCGATGATCTTCCTAAGCTCGCATCACGCTCGCTGGCGCTCCCTTATCGGTCGCGCCGTAAGCTCACTTTCGAATCCCTCCTATTCCTAGTGCCATTGAAATCCACCCCCTTCGGGGGCGTATTTCAATGGCGGAGAGGGGGGGATTCGAACCCCCGGTACGGTTTCCCGCACAATGGTTTTCGAGACCATCGCCTTCAACCGCTCGGCCACCTCTCCGCCGATAATTTTACTGGCTTTATTGCGATCTTGAAAGGTAAAGATTAGTAAGTGTGTGGCGGAGAGGGAGGTTTCCCACAAACCGTAGATGTTGCATCGCAACGCCCTTCGCTCCCTCAGGCCCGATGAGTTTCCTGAGCTAGCATCACGCTCGCTTGCGGTTCATTATCGATCGCGTCGGGGCACTTCTAAAAGTGCCCAACATAACCGCAAAGCGGAAAAGCATATGTTAGAGATATTGGGTTCATTCAGCGGCTTTGCCGCCTATGTTGCACACTTCTAAAGTGTGTGGCGGAGAGGGAGGGATTCGAACCCTCGGTACGGTTTCCCGCACACACGATTTCCAGTCGTGCACCTTCAACCGCTCGGTCACCTCTCCACACTATTAGCAACAAAAATCAGTCGGTATAATGCGATTCCTTAAAAACCTAAATTTACGGCTTTGCCGAGAATGCTTGCCTCGAATCCTCTCAATAACGATTCCGTTATTGCACGTCTCTGCCGCCAATGTTGCACACTTCTAAAGTAAGTGGCGCGCCCAAGAGGATTCGCCCGCTCTCGCTCCGGCATCCATGCCTCCGCTCCATCAGGCCCGACGCGCTTCCTAAGCTCACGTCACGTTCGCTTGCGCTCCCTTATCAGTCGCGCCGGAAGCTTGCCTCGAATCCTCTCAATAACGATTCCGTTATTGCACGTCTCTGCCGCCAATGTTGCACACTTCTAAAGTAAGTGGCGCGCCCAAGAGGATTCGAACCTCTGACCTCCAGAACCGCAATCTGGCACTCTATCCAACTGAGCTATGGGCGCAACCTGTAACTATCAATATGTCAGGCTCTATGTGTATTTTCAAATGTGTCTTGGTTGCTTTCACCTGAAAATAGTTATTTTTCCAGCATCGGCAAATCAATATACCATAGCCCCCAGCGCACATAGGACTTTTTTAAGTGGGCGGTGGCGGCAACGTGAATATTCCATACGGCCAATCAGGACGCCACTCTTTTTTTTACCGGCAGCACTTACAGATTCCAAGGCGGCATTTGGCGACTTTCCAGATAAAAAGGGGATTTCCCACAAGGTAGCGCCTCCACATCCGTGAAGGCTCCTGCAAAAGTCTGTAAAGCCACTCAAGCCCGACACGCTGGACAAAGGCAGGTGCGCGCGACGTTTTCCCCGCAAGTATGTCGAAACTGCCGCCCACTCCCATTGTGAAAGGCACACTCATCGACATAAGATTGCGCTCGACAAACTCCTCCTTTTTGGGCGACGAGATTCCGACGAAAACGATGTCGGGGGATGCGCGCCGGATTTCATCAACAACGCCCCCTTCCTCTTCGCGGCTGAAATAGCCGTTGCGGGAGCCGGTTATTGCTATGCCTTTGAATCTCTCGCGGGAATTTTCCACCGCCTTTTCCAACGCATCTTGCCTTGCGCCCAGAAAGAAAAAACGGCGTCCTTTTTTCGCGCCCTGTTCCATAAGGTTTTGCATAAGATCGACGCCGGCCACCCGTTCGGGCAGCGGCTTGCCCAAGAACCGGCTTGCCCATACGACGGACTGCCCGTCCGCCAGCCGCAAGTCGGCCTTATTTATGCTTCGGGCAAGCTCCGCGTTTTTGTCCATCTCCACTAACTTTCCGGCATTCAGGAATACGGCCTGCCTGGGCCTGCCGTCATTGATGTACCCTTCAATCATACGCAGGGCTTCTTCCATCTTCACCGCGTTTATCGGGCATCCGAAAAGTTTTATTTCGCGCATCACGATTCCTCTTTGCGTTCTTTTTCCGCAATGGCAAGGGTACACAAAGCGTTCAGCATCGGCGCCGCGCCCCAACGGACGTAATTCATCTTTGAAAAGTAAAACGAATATTTTCGGAAATAAAAAGCCCCGCCGCCGTCGTACATCGTTTCCATTGTTTTTTTATAAATCTTTTGCGCCGTTTCAAGGAGATCGGGGTTCTTTTGCGAAAGCAACGCCAAGCAGTTTATACTTTGCGCCATGCTTCGTATATCGGCCTTTATCTTTAAGGGCAGGTGGCTTTTGGAAAAATGGTTTACGCTGCCGTCCGAATTAACAAAAGCCCTTAAAAAATAGTCTTTCCCTTTTTCAAGGGCCATTCCAGCCCCTTCATCTTTTTCCAAAACAACCCACTCAAAGAGGTTTTCCAGTATGAAGGCCGAATGGAAACAGTCGATAAAATTTTCTTTTTGCGCTACGGTATCTTTTTCGAAATAGAACCAGCTTCCGTCTTCGTTTTGTTCTTTAAGGACATACTCCAGAAGTTTTTTTGAAAGGATTGTGTAATCTTCTTTTTCAAAAAATTTGCCCAGCCGGCACATTATCCTGGCGGCGTAGGAGTTTGCGTTGATGACGTGCCTTTTATCCAGTGGGGTGTAGCTTACCTTTGCCGTCCCGCCGGAAAGCTCGCACCTGTTGAGATCGTTGAACACAAATCCGCCTATATCGCGCAAAACACTTTCCACCTCTCCGGTAATTCCGTTGTCCTTATGCGCCTCAAAAATAAAATCCACAAGGTACGATGTGAATGTGACGCACGGCGTGTATGCCGGTATGACTTCGGTCGTGTACCAGTCGAACTGATGCCCAACGCCCCTGCCGTGTTCCGATTTACCGAGATGCGACACCATATACTCAAAAAGTTTTTGCCCGTCTTTTTCGTATCTCCCGCTTCCGGTAAGTTTTCCATATAAAAGCATTGCGCGCAGGATGTAAGGAAGCGTTTCCATTGAAATTGCCGGTGTTACGTTAGAGCGGAAAAGCATCGGGAAAATAACGTCCAGTACATACGCCGCGCCGACAATCGGCATTGCAAGCGCGCTTTTATTCTTCCTGAGCGCAATGCCCGCCTTTGAGCCCCAGAAGTCGTAATGGTCGTAAGATGCAAAGTTTTCCGACTTCATCCTTGAAAGAACGCCGCCGATTAAAGAAACATATTCGCCCTGCTCCGACATCGATTTTGCGTTCACTTTTTTACCGCGTGCGCCGCATTCTGACGTCCTTCAATGAGAACCGAAAGAAACCTTATGGTTACCACGGCCCAAAAGAGCGCCGCCTGGAACTTTATTACTGCGCCCAATGAATATGAAAAGTGATAAATGCCTGCCACTTGCGCCACGGCCGCCGCGCCGGCCAGCCACAGAAAGCCGTACTGCCTGCGGGCAAGGCACTGGTGCGCCTCCATGTAAATGAGGGCCACCGCAAGTACGAAGAGGCCGTACCATGGCAGTAGCAGCGCTATTTGCCCGTCGGTTTTGTTGAATAAAATTTCGAGTAACTGCGCGGGATATAAGAAGGAAGCGGCAACCACCGCGCCGCCGCCAATCAGTATCAATATCATGGCGTGGAAAACAAGCTCGTTGCCCTTTTTGCCGCCTGCCGCATCTTCCGAAACAGCGGCCGGAAAAAGCGCAACGGTTACAACCGACCCGCAAAGGAATATCATCTTCCCGATAACCATAAAGACCGCGTAGTAGCCGGAAAGTTCCGAGGGAAAGAGCGATCTAATGAGAATCATATCCGCGTTTATAAAAAAGGTCGGCAGAAAAGTCCCGGCCATTGCCGTAAAAGCGTACGAAAACATTTCCTTGCCCTTCAGGCCGGTTTCGGCGGATTCCGCTTCTTTTATCCACGGCCAAAGGGTTGCGTGCATAACCGCGATGGAGAGGAGAACCGCCACAATAACGGCAAATATCGCGCCTGAAACGGTTACGCCCGTGTAAATGATAAAAGCGCCAAGCAAAAGCTTCAAGACGCCGGCGGTACCCAGCCCCGCGCCCAGCAGGTGGAATTTTTGCAGTCCCCTTACGAAGGCAAGCGGAACGGATTGCAAAAAGTACGCGGCAATCAATACGGAGATCGCAACGACGCTTGCAAAAGAATTTATATGCAATTTAGCGCTCCAGAAAACCGAAGTAACGCTAATGACAACGGCGCAGGCCGCCCCAATCGCCCCGCACGTTTTCCACGCGTTGGAGTAAAGGCCCCTTGTTTTGCCTTTTTCATCAAGGGACCAGAAGCGCGCCGTATGCCGCGTGTAAAGAAGAATCAGCGCGCCGACGACGATGGAGATAATCATCTGTATGGAAAAAAGCGCGCTCAACTGGCCGAAGTTATCGAGCGTCATCGCCCTTCCCATCATTATCTGGAATATGAACGTTGCCAGACTGCTCACAAACGTGGCCGCAAATACGATGATGGAATTTTTGGTTAGTTTCGCCCTGCCCATAACGCACTGATTATACAGTCATTCGTAATGTAAATCCTAATAAACGCTCAGCTTAATGCATCACAAATCGTTTTGCCGCCGGGCGGCAAGGTTTACGATGCCAGAAACGGATAATATAATAGGTTATGGACTTTACATTAAGCGTAATCGAAGCCACGTGGGAAATAGCGAGGGAATCGGCCGTTTATATATTGTTCGGCTTTACCATCGCCGGATTCATCAAGATTTTCGTGCCCATCGATGCCATTACCAAATACCTTAAACCCAAGAAAATGCGCTCCGTCGTTTACGCGGCCCTTGTCGGAATCCCTCTTCCCCTTTGCTCGTGCGGCGTGCTGCCAACGGCTCTGGCGTTACGCAAACAGGGCGCAAGCAAAGGCGCGACCACGGCCTTCTTGATATCAACTCCGGAATCGGGCGTGGACTCGATAGCAATAACCTACGCCCTTATGGATCCGCTTATGACTGTCTTCCGTCCCATAGCGGCTTTTTTTACCGCCACGTTTGCCGGGTTTGCCGAATTAATCTTCGACACTTCTAACGACAAGGACGGCGAAGTTGAAACCTGCACCTCTTGCGCCTCCGACGGTTCCGGCGATGTGAAGACCGCCGGATTTTGGGGGAAAATAAAGGCGGGAATCGTTTATGCCATGAACGACCTTATGGACGACATGGCGAAATGGCTTGCCGCCGGTTTTATTGTTGCGGGACTGATAACCGCGCTAGTGCCGGAAGATTTTTTCACTTACTACCTCGATTCGGTATTCCTTTCGATGCTCCTGATGCTGGCCGTGGGAATTCCCCTTTACGTATGCGCCACTTCCTCTACGCCCGTTGCGGCGGCGCTTGTCCTTAAAGGCCTGAATCCCGGCGCGGCGCTCGTGTTTTTACTGGCGGGTCCCGCCACAAACGCGGCATCGCTGGTTGTCCTTTCAAAGGTTCTTGGAAAAAAGACCGTTGCAATCTACCTCGTATCAATAGCCGTCGCGTCTTTGCTGATGGGATACCTTTTAAACGTCCTTTACATTGCGCTTGATATTAATCCGATGGCCGTCTTAGGCGGCGAGGCGGAAATCATGCCTGCGGCTGTCGAAATACTTTCCGCGCTTTTGCTCTTTACGCTTATGGCGCGCTCGATTGTTTCGGAATTCGTTAAAAAACGCCCAATGGCGGCCGTCGACGACGCCGGGTAATACCAAGTTGCCTTCCAAAAAGTAATATCAAGATAAGGATTGACTGATCAGATCATTTTACAGGTTGTAATTAATGTTCACCTCTCTTCATAGGTGCGGACAGGCAATCATGCCTGCCTGTCACCTTTAGACGGTCGGGCGGCCATGGGGCCGCCGATTAATTTGCCCTTCAGGCAAACGGCAGACAGGATTGTCTGCCCCACGAAACAAATTATACGAAAGCAACTTGGTATAAAGCCGTGCTTTTCCATGTAGACGGGTAGAACTAAGTATATCTACTCATTGACCATCCAGCGAAATGCTGCTTATAATTTCATAATATTCTTGGAGGATAATTTCAATGGGGAGAGTTAGAAGTAATCCAATAATTTCCATTGGCGAATCTCCTTCCTTGGGGTTTGGGGCGGCCCAAGCCCCAAACCCTTCCCTTTTTCAAGGGCGCTAATCTTTTATCTTATGCCTTACGATAACGACTGCTTTATTAAACATAGGGACGGCAAAAACGTCGATTGCAAATCGTGCTCGACCGCCTCGCACTACAAGATGTATTCGGTTAACGATTTCGACCTCGTGACAAATAACATCTCCGGTGTAATCTTAAATTTGAGTGATTGGAAAGGGAATTCCGCCACGGTTCACCGCCTTATACGTTACATGGTGTGGGAGCCCAGCATAAACGCTGTCGAGCACGGCGTACTGGATATAGGCGGCGGGGAAAAGAAACGCCTTCAGGAAAAGTACAGAGGAAAATACTGGAACCATATTGAAAAAGAGTGGGCAAAAAAAAATACGCCAATCGGGCTAAGCGTCTGCATAAACCGCAAAAGGCTGCTGGTGGGAGCGCACGATCCCGGAAGAGGTTTCGATTTTACGAATTGTAATTACGGAGATAACCCTTTAAGCGATGAAAAGCTGACGGGAAGCGGAGGCCGGGGACTTTCGATCCTTAAAGGGCTGGGAATAGCGATACACTGGAACGAAAAAGGGAATTCGGTACTTTGCTCGCTTAATTATAAAGAAATCAAATCATGAATCGTTTAATGTCTTTAAAATCGATTTATTTTCCGTTACAAACTTAATAAGTGCGCTTCTGCCTTTAAGCCTCAGTTTTCTGCATATATTAGCGCGGTGGTTTTCCACCGTTCTGGAACTTATTTTCAGGATGCCGCCCGCCTCCTTGCTGGTCTTATATGAAGCGGTATACTTCAAGACGTCAATTTCGGCAGGGGTAAGAAGGCCCAAAAGCCAGTGTTTAACAACCGGGGTTTCCTCTGTGTCCGCTTCCCTGAAAAAGTTATTTTCAAGCCCGGCGCTTAGGAAATTCTGGTTTTTGCCAACCGCTTCCATGCATGAAAGAAGTTCTTCCTCGGCGCTTTCTTTAAATAGAAAACCCATAACGCCCAGATCGATTGCTTTACTTAAATACTCCGACAATTTGTAAACGGTCATCAATATGAATTTAGTGGAGATTCGCTCTTTTTTTAACTCAAAGATGACATCCAGTCCGCTCATTCCCGGCATAACGATATCAAGAACCGCGATTTCCGGGTTCAGAGTTCTTATGCATTCCAAAGCTTCCAGCCCGTTTGTAAACTTTCCTACAGTCTCGCACCTGCCTTCTTTTTCCAGTAAGTCAACAAGTCCCCTCAGGAAGATCGGATGGTCGTCCGCTATAACGATCGATAACTTACCCCTTTCTGACATATTCCGATAATACCATACTTTAAAAAATTACTATACAATTTCAATGGCATCTTCTTTCTCCGAACCGCCCGCCAGAAGTTCATTGCCTTTTTCCGACGGAATCCTTAGCTGAAAGACGCTTCCTTCTCCAACCGTTGAAGTAACTTCAATCTTCCCGCCGTGCGCCTCGATGATATCTCTGCAAAGCTGAAGGCCCAGGCCGTAACCCGTCTCGCCGTCGGTTCCCTTAGTAGACTTTTTCACTCCGTAATCAAATATCGTTTTAAGGCTTTTTTCCTGAATTCCGACGCCGGTATCGGCAACCGCCACGCATTCAATCCCATCGTCGGGTGAATATATCGATATCGTTCCGCCCCTGTATGAAAACTTTATGGCATTCAACAAAAGGTTGCGGAAAACACCTATTAAAAGGATTTCGTCGGCATTTACAATCATATCTTTGGGTATCTCGTTGATTATTTCCTGTTCCTTCTTGCTCGATTCGGCCATCATTTCGGTTTTCAGCTTCTCTACAAGCTCAAATATATTTACGGGTATTTTCTCAATAGTAAGGAGACCCATTTGGAATCTTTCGACCTTCAGCAACGAATCGATGAAATGCTCCATTTCATTGACTACCTCTGTTGAGTTTGTCAATATCTCTTTGTCAGATGGTTTAATGCGGCCCTCCATCTCCTTCATTCCCTTTTTCAGGAGCATTCGTATCAACGCAAGCGGACTCCGAAGGTCGTGGGAAACCAGCGAAACAAACCTGTCTTTTAGAATGGTGGCTTTTTCAAGCTTCCTTTTTGACTTTTCTAAGGAATTGATGAGCTCGAGGTTTTCAAAACGAAGTCTTAGGGACGTCTCAATGCTCCTGCTGATCCTGCGGGCGGAAGCGTTCATTACTAATGCAAAAATAACCGCCAACGTGCCAAGAGCATAGCTTATTCCCCCACCCTCGAGAAATAAGCGTACGGATAATGGCAAAACGGCTGGTATTACAAAAATAGTGAAAGCTACGGCAATCGAAGAATATGTAGCAACGGCGCCGGCAACCATTCCCGCTATTAAACAAATAAGGAGGGCCTGGTGTGCCAGGGAATATGGCGGAAAGATCATTATTGCCGCCAACCCCCATGCGATGCCGGATGCCGCCATGCCGATGTTGAACAGATCGCCCCAACGACGGGCGTCGGCTACCGGGGGGGAGGCTTTGTAATATTTCAAATAAAGGATATAACGTAGAAACTGGACGATAAGCATAAAAGCCAGCCATGAAAGAAGCATGTTATGAGACACGACGTTCCATAACACCGCGACAATTATAATAGAATTAATCGGCGCGGCTATAAGCCCTAAAGGAAGCTGTTCAAAGAGGATCTTGACCTGCTCGGAATATACAGACTCTTCATAATTAAGAGACAGTTCAACAGTGCTTTCCGCGGAAGCGGAATAGCCGTTACCATGACGCTTCCTATCAGCCATCGCGTTGTTCCGTATAGTTCATTTTGAACAAATTCTTTTTGTTAAAACAACAAAAGCATGCAATATAACTTTGTATCTACCCATAGCCTATCCGATCTTTACCTCATTCCCGCAGTCTTAGTAATAATGCAACGGCGTTTAAAGTAAATCATGTATTTTAGCACAAATCCTACCGGTTTGTTTTGGAATGTATCGATGGCGTCAATCCCCGGATGTGGGGCGGTTGACAAAGGTCTATGAATTAATTAACTTTGTTTGGTGGAATTTTGTTTATTCCCGACATGCTTATGATAAAAAAAACCAAGATTATTTCAGCTTTTACCGTTGCGGCAGTTCTATCTCCCGCGCACGCTTGGGCTTATCTCGATCCGGGAACAGGCGGGATACTTTTACAGGGATTGCTGGCCGCTCTTGCGGCGGGAATAGTCGCGGTAAAAACATACTGGAGCCGCATCAAGGGTCTTTTCAAAAGAAAAGACAGAGATGGTTGAACGGGAACCCGCTTCATACAGAGATCCGTTAGGCCACATCATTTACTCCGACGGTAAAGTAATAAGAAGGCTTTCGCCCGCCGGCGACAAGCTATGGAAAAGTTTTTCCAAAAGCCCCTTGTATGGAATCCTCCGCGAAAAAGAAATGGTTATAGATACAAATCAGCTTCACTGCGGGACATTTACCGATTCCGAATTCCCCACGGCGCTGGAACACGAGAGAATCCCTTTTATTTCATACGCGTACGAATGGCCTTTTGAAATGCTCAAAAACGCCGCGCTCCTTACGCTGGACATAATGCTGGAATCGCTGAGGCACGGCGTTATACTGCGCGACGGAACCTCGTTCAACATCCAGTTCTTGCGGGGCCGGCCAGTGTTCATAGACATACTTTCGTTCATGCCCTACAAAAAAGGAATGATATGGATGGGCTACGCGCAATTCTGCCGGATGTTTTTGTTTCCCCTTATGCTGGCTTCGCATAAGAACATCGATTTCCGCCCCTGGATCAGGGGAAGCCTGGAAGGGATTTCGCTAGAGGACATGGCAGGTATTTTCGGCTGGAGTGATATTTTCAAGAAGGGGGTCTTTTTTCAGGTCTTTTTGCAGAACCGTCTTAACAGGGGAAAGGCGGACAAAAACCCACAGGATCCGCCTGCCGTCTCCAATATGACGGCGGAAAAGCTTGATCTTATTATCCGTCAACTGCGCACAATCGTGTCTTCCCTGCAAAACCCATTTAAAAACACCACGTGGTCCGGCTATGTGGATTCCCGAAGTTACAATGCTAAAGAACAATCCGCCAAGATGGAGTTCGTGGAAAAGGTGTGCGCCAAGGGAAAAAGGAACGTGGTCTGGGACATTGGCGCAAACATCGGCGAGTACAGCCACGTTGCGGCCAAACACGCCGGGCTGGTTGTTGCCATGGATTCCGACCACGGCGCGCTGAACAGGCTTTCGTGCGAAGTAAGGGAGAAAAAAGAAGAAAACATACTTCCGATCCTTGTCGATATGGCCGACCCTTCGCCATCATTTGGATGGTTGAATAAGGAAACAAAGACACTTGCGGAAAGGGGCAGGCCGGACCTTGTTCTTGCGCTGGCTCTAATACATCACCTTTGTATTTCAAGAAACATAGAGCTGGCCTCGTTTGTGGAATGGATTACCGGCCTGGCGGACGAAGGGATTGTAGAGTTTGTTAGCAAAGAAGACAGGATGGTACAACAGTTACTCGCCACGCGCGAGGACATTTTCGACGGCTATACAAGATCAAGGTTCGAATCGCTACTGGGCGAAAAGGCGGAGATTCTGGATTCACGGGAAATCAGCCCGGCAAAGAGGTTCCTTTACCACTTCAGGGTATTTTGAATCCCAAAAGGATGAAGAGTTTTTTTTATCGTCGTACGCCGTACCGCCACGACTAAAAATACCAACACTCGATATTTGCCGATTCATTTTTCGTCTGTTTCGGCGTCATTAACCTTGTGTTTATGGTTCACTTTTATTCTTTCATACTGGACAACACCAAGTTCATTCCGTGGTCCATCATCTTAAGCGGATCTATTCCATGTCGGGTTTTTTTGTTCTAAGGTAAATCAAGAAGTAGTCCGCCGCAGAAACGACGCTGAGAACGGTAGCAATCAAAAGGCATATCATCCCAAGCGTCTGGAACTTGGCTATCCCGATATCCCAGTTGAGCAAAAGGAACTCTATGGCCGCGATCTGGAATCCCACCTTGTATTTGCCTAAAATTCCGGCGGGAATGATGATGTTTTTCGAAGCCGCCACCGATCTCAAACCGCTTACCGCGAAATCCCTTCCTATGAGAAGTGTGGCCAGCCAGGCCGGCACCTGTCCCAGCCCCACCAGCGGCACAAGGACGGCAAGCATTAGAATCTTGTCCGCTATCGGGTCGAGCAGCTTCCCGAGCGAGGTTACCTGACCAGTCGATCTTGCGATGTGCCCGTCCAGCCAGTCGGAAATGGCGGCTATGGTAAAGACGATCGCCGCCATAAAGGAATAAAACGGGGAAGGCTTTATAAGAAAGACTATGATCAGAGGAACAATGAAGATTCTGAAAAGTGTTATCTTGTTGGGCAGATTTATCTTGTTCAAAATTGCGTTCTCAAAGCCGTGGAAATCCAAACTGCATGGTAATTAAAAACTTGCCAGGCTTTTGGGAGTATCCGTAAGTAAAATAATGCCGTCTTTCGATAAGTATCTGTAGATGGTCTTTGTAGGAGCAAACCTCATTTTGCCGCCCGGCATTTTACTGTAAATATCCAACACCTTTGTAACGTAGTTCATGGTTTCAGGATACGGGGGTATGCCCGAATATTTGGCCACCGCGCTCTCGCCGGCGTTATATGCCGCCAGCGCCAGCTTTACGTCGCCTTTATACTTTTCCATCAGGTCCTTAAAGTACTTTGTTCCGCCTTCAATGTTCTCTTCGGGATTGTGTATGTTTTTCACCTTATACCGGCTGGCCGTTTGCGGCATAAGCTGCATGAGGCCGCGCGCGCCGGCCTTTGAAACGGCTTTGGGATCGAAATCCGATTCCGCCTGTATAACGCTGCTGATGAGTTTGGGGTCCAGCCCGTTTTTCTGGGCCGCCTCACTTATCTCCTTAGCATAAGGCCGTTTCTTGGAATAAATACGGGGTTTTTTCTTTTGCGTGGTTTTTATGTATACTTCCTGCCCCTCCAGCTTTACCCTGTTTGTGAAATGGATGACGCCGTTTTTATCGACATATCTGACTATGTCCGCGCCTGCCATAGATGGCAAAAGCAACGGAAAAATAAATGCAAAAGAAATAAAACATTTGTAAATCATGTGCATACCAGTGTATTTGGAAATTAATCAACAGTCAAATTTATTGCCTTCCTGGAACCCTTAGGCCTTGATGAACAAAGAGTTGAGGCCGGAGCGCCCAAAGCCCCGATGAAAGGAGAGCAACGTTTTTAGGCAAAGTACAGCTTAAATATGATATAAAAATAGCTTAAATATGGTGGCCTTGACAAAATCTAGGGGTTTTTGCATTTTCCTATTCCTTTTTTCATTCGATTCCGCACAGGCTTTTGCGGCACAGTCCCTTTCCTTAGGCGATTTGTGGCTGATTCAGGTTTTTAAAAAGGGCGGGCCTATGATGTGGCCCATACTGGTATGCTCGATTTTTACCGTGGCCCTTTCCATTGAACGCGCTTACCAATTAAGGAAAAAGAAGGTAATCCACCCGGAGTTTCTCAGGGAGGTAAGGATTTACTGGCTTAACAGGGAATTTGAAAAGGGGCTTAGGGTCTGCAGGCTTCACAAGGTGGCCATGGCCAGGATAGTCCGCGCGGGACTTTTGCGTTCGGGAATGGGAATACTGGAGATTGAAAGGGCCATAGAAGGCGCGGGGAATCACGAATCGACCCAGCTAGCCGCCAACCTCAGGGGGCTGGGCGTAATAGCCAACCTCGCGCCGATGCTTGGGCTTTTGGGAACGGTTGCGGGAATGATAAAGGCTTTTAACGTTATTTCAACTTCGGGCACCGGAAATCCGTCGCTGGTTGCCGGGGGAATTTCCGAAGCGCTGATTACCACCGCCGCAGGGCTTATAGTCGGCATTCCAACCTTGGCGGCATACCACTTCTTCCGAGGAAGGGCGGACAGGCTTATTTTCGAGATGGAGGAAATTTCCATAAAGTTCCTGGAAGAAATAACTTCGACAATGCCGGGCGGCGCGAAAAAGGGTTCCTGAAATGCGTTTTTCAAGAAGAGAAGAAGAGGATTATTCGTTAAGGCTTACGGCCCTTGTCGACGTTGTTTTCCTCCTTTTGATCTTTTTCATGGTATCCACCGCTTTCGTCGATTTTACACGGCAGATAGACATCGAGCTTCCACAGGCTAAAACCGGAGCCGCGCACGTGAAAGCCAAAGTGTACACAATAGAAATAAACAAAAAGGGCGTAATCTTCCTTGACGGACAGCCGATCGAGATCGCCGACCTTGCCTCGAAACTTAATGACGGCAGGCACGAAAAGAGGCAGGTGGTTTTAAGGGCGGACAAGAGGATAAACTACGGGCTGGCCGTGGAGATAATGGATATCGCCCGCCAGAACGGAATAACCGATATTGGGATAACCGTCCTTTGAAAAACCATAGGCTCCGTCTACTTGCGGCGTTTGCGGTGTTCGTTACCGTCGTTTTCTTGCCAACGGCATACGCAAGCCCAGATACTTTAAAGCCGTCCGGGTCGCCCGAATCGCCAAAGCCGCCGGAATTAGAAAACACCGGCGATATTGAAAACAGGTGCGTCTGTTTTACCAGGAACGACGTTGAGTTGGAGCTTTCGGAAAACATTTTCAACTTTATGCTGGGGCACATTACGCTTTCGGTTATCCTTGCGCGCGAACTTGGCATAACGCGCGTGCGTATCGTAGAAACGGACGACGGTTATCTCTTCAGGGATCAGGGGTTCAAGGTGCTTTTGAAATCGGCAAAAACCCAAAACATGGGAAGCGACATCAAGTTCAGTTACTCCATCGGAATTGACAGTCCCTTTCCGGTAAAAACCACCGGCAGGGGAAGCGCCGTGTTGAAGTTCAAAACAGGCGGCGAAGAGACCGCCATCTTCGATATCGCTTTTGAACTCTTCCTAAACAGGTCGACTTTCGATAAAATTGCGGAAAAGATACCTTCGCTTTTGAAGATATTCTTTTTGTATAAAACCGAGATGCTTTTGGAACAGGCTGAGAACCTGGGGGGAATTATTAAAGACGACCCGGAGCTTATAATGGAAACCATGGAAGACGCCGAGGAAGTTTTTAGCGCGTCGGATAAAATGAAAATAAAAGAACTGTTGAAGGACGGACAAAACTCATGACCCTTGACGCCGCCTCTGGAGAAAAACTGGGAAAAAAACTTCCGGAAATTCTGGAAAAGCTCGCAGGTGCAATGGATCGCGACCACCTGTCGAAAGCCGTAAAGGGCGCCATATCGCTTCTAGTGGAGGCTTCCGGAATGGACGCGGGATGGGTGCGCATACGCCACGTTAAAGGCGATCTGGAAATTTCTTCCGAGGGGAGCAGCGGAGTTGCGGATTTTTGCTTCCCGGAACTCGACGCGCCAAAGTGCATGTGCAAGGACGCGCTTGAAAAAAAAGAACCCGCAACAACCAACGAGGCGAAATTATTCTGTGCGAAGTATGGGTTTAAATCGGTGGTTTTCCTGCCCGTAACGGTCGAGGGCGCGATATCGGGCTTTTTATTTCTGGCAAGCCGCGAGGAAAGGGAAATAAATCCGTCCATATTCGCGGTTGTTGTGCGTCATATGGGGATGATGATAACGCGGATAATGCAAAACAGCGACATGGAAAAAAGGCTTAAAACGCTTCAGACCGTAAATCGCGTGGGGGCAATCATATCTTCACAGCTTACCTTGCGCGAGCTTACGCAGGCGGTTGTGGAACACCTCGGCAAGGTGCTTAGCACGGATCGTGTTAACTTGGTCCTTTACAACTCAAGGGAACAGTTGCTGGAATTCATAGCGACGTTCCTTTCCGGCGAAGAGGAAAAGTCGGAGCAGCCGGAAGTTTATCCCTTGAGCGACGGAATGAACTCGTGGGTGGTTAAAAACAGGAGGCCGCTCCTTATAAAGGAAGACACCAAAGCCGAGTGCGAAAAAATGGGTATACGCCATGGCGGCAAGCCCGCCAAATCGTGGCTGGGCGTTCCGATGGTTCATAACGGAAAGTTGGTGGGGGTTCTTTCTGTGCAGTCCTATACGGAGCCGAACCTTTACGATAAAACGTCTGTTGAAATGCTGAACCTCGTTGCGGGACAGGTGGCCGTTGCCGTGGAAAACGCAAGGCTTTACGAAGCTACGGCTTTAAGGGAAAAGGAAAAGCAAAAGCTTTACTATTCCCTCACGCACGACCTCCTTTCGCTTGTAACGCCGGTTGCGGGTTACGGTACGGTCATTCAAAGAATGGATGTCGACGAGTTGGTAAAAAGAAAGAAAGACATAGGAATGTCGATAGAAAAAAGCGCAAGCAGGATTACCCTGTTCGTGGAGGACATACTTACCTTCGCAAAGATACAGTCCGGCAGCCTTACGATCAATACGGGTGCGGTGAACCTTTACAATATAATCGACGTGTCCGTCTCCAACTTCTTTTCGGAACTCAACATGCGAAAGCTCAGCCTCTTTGTGGAGGGCGAGAAAGACACGCACGATATTTCCTCGCGCTTTCCCAAAAAAATTGTGAACTGCGATACGGCGCAGATCGAAAGGGTGCTGAACAACTGCATACAAAACGCCGTAAAGCACGCCGCGTCACGCGTAGAGCTTACCACCCGCGAGGATGGCGGCGAGATATTGTGCAAGATATTCGACGACGGGGAGGGTATGCCAAAAGAACTCGTTCCGAAAGTGTTCGATGAATACTACCAGATGGATCACGGTAAAAAGGGCGTGGGGCTGGGGCTTCCCTCGGTGAAGAGGATAGTGGAACAGCACGGCGGCAAGGTATGGGTCGAAACGGATAAGGGAAAGGGGTTTGCCTTCAACTTCTCCCTTCCGGCCTACAAGTATTCGAATAAAGAATAAAACATGGCTATTAAAATACTGACGGTAGACGACGATATAAACATCCTGAAATCTATCGAGGACCTCCTGTCGCTAAAAAAGTACAAGGTGTTTCCGCACCTCACGACGGGCGACGCGCTGAGGAACCTTGAAGAGATAAAGCCGGACTGCGCCGTAATAGATTACTTCATGCCGGATGCCACCGGAATAGAACTCATGAGAAAGCTGCACGAAAAAATACCGGGACTGCCCGTGATAATACTTACGGCCTCGCGCGAGGTTTCCACGGCGATAGAAGCTATAAAAGAGGGCGCTTATCACTACCTTGTAAAGCCGGTTCAGCCGGACGAACTTTTCAGCACGATAGACAAGATAGTTGAACAGATAAAACTGAAAAAAGAAAACCGGCGCTTAAGGGAAGAACTTTCCACCAAGTACCGCTTCGACAGCATCATCGGCAAATCCGGCGCGCTTAAAGAGGTTTTCGAAATCCTTTTGCGCGCGATAAAAACAAAATCCACCGTCCTTATCACGGGCGAATCGGGAACCGGCAAGGAGCTGATAGCGCGCGCCATCCATTACAGTTCCAGCAGGAAAGACGGCCCGTTCATCAAGGTGAACTGCGCGGCGATACCGGAATCGATGCTGGAGGCGGAGTTGTTCGGAATAGAAAAAAACGTGGCCACCGGCGTTGGCCAGCGCGCGGGAAAGTTCGAGATGGCCGACGGCGGCTCCATCTTCCTTGATGAAATCGGCGATATGTCCACGGCGATGCAGGCAAAAGTTCTGCGAGTGCTGCAGGAACGCGAACTGGAAAGGATCGGCTCGCACCAGGTGAAGATGGTGGACATACGCGTGATCGCCGCAACGCACAACGACCTGCCAAGGGCCATTGAAGAAAAGGAATTCCGCGAAGACCTTTTTTACAGGCTGAACGTATTCCACGTCCATATGCCGGGCCTTGCGAGACGCAAAGAAGACATCCCGTTGCTTGTAGAACACTTTATCGAAAAGTACTGCGCCCAAAACGACATGCCTTTAAAAAAGATCGACGCCGGCGCAACAGACGTTCTTATGGAAATGCCGTGGCCGGGCAACATACGCGAACTGGAAAACACGATAGAACGCGCCGTGGGAATTTGCGATGGCGATCTCATTACCACGAAAGATTTCGACCATCATTTCCAAACATCCTCCGAAACCAGCGAAGAACCGCGAGCTTCTGGAAATAACCTGGACGACAAGGTGGCCGACTT
>SDBV01000682.1_pt1 | contig 49003 bp, 42 predicted proteins | sample 2277081 | NCBI WGS metagenome assembly SDBV01 (sample SAMN10402039, study PRJNA504765) | marine sediment metagenome | isolation source: marine sediment core GS10_PC15, 223 cmbsf | place: Arctic Ocean: Southern Knipovich Ridge | collected 2010
ATCAGATGGCACAAAAGATGTTATTCAAGAATCTCATTCAAATGATTATGGAGTAACTTTTTCTATTCCAAAGGTAGTTTCTAATTAAATTTGAAGAAGAATTTATAGGCGCTTAATTAAGCGCCTATGAGTAAGAATGTATTTCATTTATCGAGAATCTTAAAGAAAGGATTCCAATGCAAAATATAAATTGTCTATTAATAAATTTTTTTTTAATATTCTTTCAATTTTTTAAAAAATTGAAAGGTATTTTTATGAAATCTAAGCTTAATTTATTTGCTTTGCTTTTGATAATTTTGAATTTTTTATCAACGGATAAACTTTTAGCTTTGGTTGAAAATGCTAAAAATCCTCAGATAATAACTAATGGAGATGGTAAATATGTTTATGCTATCTGGGCTAAAAATGATTCTGAAAAAGATATTATTCAAATAACTATATCTTCAGATTATGCTCAAACCTGGCCAGTCCCTGATGATCTTTCAACTACTGGACAAAATGCTGCTATGGCTTATTTAGCAAATGATATCTATCAAAGATTTATATATGGAATATGGACAAGATCAAACGGCTCCAATGATATAGTTCAATTCTCTTATTCAAAAGGTTATCCATTTGAAAACTGGTCTTCTCCAATTAATCTTTCAGATACTGGAGAAAATGCGAATAATCCAAAAGCTGTAACTAATTTTATTGGAAAAAATATTTATGCAATTTGGGCACGATCAAATGGCACAAATGATATTATTCAATTTTGTAAATCTACAGATTTTGGTCAAAATTTTTCAAGTGCAATTGATTTATCTATAGCTGGATTTTCTGCTACTAATCAGCAAATATCTACAAATGAGAATCAAAATTTTGTTTGCACTGTTTGGCAAAGATCAAACGGCACAAATGATATTATACAATTTAGAAATTCTTTAGATTATGGAGAAAATTGGAGCTCGATTGCAGATTTATCAACTTCTGGGCAAAATGCAAACAATCCTCAAATAAAAACAACAGATAATATGCTTTATACTATTTGGATTAGATCAAATGGTACAAATGATATTGTTCAGCTTCGCTCATCTATCTTTACTGGAAATAGTTGGTCCTCTGTACTTGATTTATCAACTTTAGGACAAAATGCAATAAATCCTCAAATTACAGCAGATCAAAGTGGAAAAAAAGCTTATGCAATCTGGGTAAGATCAAATGGCTCAAATGATATCATTCAAATGTCTTACACTTCCGATTTTAGCGCTACTTGGTCCAGCCCAATAGATTTATCAGCTACTCTTCAAAGTGCAGAAAATCCTCAAATAATAACAGATGATATGGGGCAAAATATTTATGCAACTTGGGTAAGATCAAATGGCTCAAATGATATTATACAAGAATCCCATTCAATTGATTTTGGAGCTACGTGGAGTTCTCCCATAGATTTATCTGATACTCTTCAAAATGCAAAAAATCCTCAAATAACCGTATCAGATGATGGCGTCAAAACTTATATAGTTTGGACAAGATCAGATGGTATAAAAGACGTTATTCAAATGTCATCATCACAATTTTATGGATCTTCTTTCTCAGATCCTCAAAGCATATCGAATTATATAACTGTTTATAAATAATTAAGGAGAAAAAAAGATGATTTATAAATTTTTTTTTTCAAGTAATAAATTTCGATTGTTTATTCGTAATTTATGTTTTTTTTCATTCATGCTCTCTTCATTTTTTACAATAAATGCCTTTTCTGAAGTTGTTTGGCAATTGCCCCCTGAGCAGAGAAGTCCGTCGGCGCTGGATTCTACTGACCAAGTTATAGTTACCGATGCAACAGGTGCCAATGTTGCTATTATTTGGCGAGGGGGTAATACAGCTGTCCAGGCAGCAATTTCAAATGATTTTGGAGTTAATTGGACATCTCCTTTCAATCTATCAGCAGCTGCAGGCTCTTTCACAAACGCAGAAGATATAACCATGTCAAAAAGTGGACAATATATCTATGGTATCTGGCCAAGAAACGCAGCAGGAGTTCTTCAGATTGAACTTTCTAGATCTATAGATTTTGGTGTTAGCTGGACTCCAATAGGTTCTGTTAAAGTTTTATCTGATACGTCTTCAGCAGGGGTCCAATCGCATGTAGCAACAGATAGTTCAGGGCAGTTTGTTTATGCAATTTGGCAACAAGTAGTTGGTGCAGATAATATAATTACAACATCTAGATCAACTGATTTTGGAGCTAATTGGACTCTGCCTGGATCTGCAATCGCTTTATCAGCCGCTGGAGAGGATGCTTCTGGTTCAGAAATCACAACAAATGGTTCTGGTCAATATGTATTTGCCATATGGAAAAGAGTTGATGGAGGTGCTGCTAAAACAAGAATTCAAACATCTAGATCTGTAGATTTTGGAGCTAGCTGGACTCCAGTTGGCTCTGTTATTACTCTTTCTGCTGATGATCAAAATGCAACTAACCAAAGAATTATGACAAGTACTTCTGGAAAGTACGTTTATGCAGTATGGGAGAAAATAATAGATGGATCAAATACAAATATACAGTTTGCAAGATCTACAGATTTTGGAGCCACTTTTTCTAGCACTGTAAATATTGTGTCGAGTATTGGGAAAGCTACTAAGCCAGAAATAGCAATCGATGATACTGGACAATATGTTTATCTAGTTTATCGGGTAGACACCGGTGGAAGGATTCTATTATCAAGATCTACAGATTTTGGAGCTACCTTTTCTTCTCCTATAACCGTTTCATCAGGTAGCTCAAATAATAACCCTGCGATTACAACTGATAAAACTGGTAAAAATGTTTATGTTATTTGGAGTAGTACAGGTTCTGCAAAGGATGCAAGCTCTTCATCTGATTTTGGTCAAACTTTTTCTGCTCCTGAAACATTAACAGGTAGTTCAGAGTCTTTTATAGATGCTTCTATAACAACGGATAGTAGTGGAAGATATGTTTATGCAGCATTTGATATAGCAGATCCTAGTTTTTCTGTAATTATTCATTCAATAAGAGCTTTAGATCAATTATTATTAACTACTCCGATAATACGGGTATTTAGGGAATAAATTAGATATCTAATGATAAGCTAAATGTCAACCCATTGAATTTTAAATTATTTCTAGAGACTGTTTTAACAGCTGTTGGATCTTCATCCATAAATCTTTTTAACTGAATCTGATCCCAAAAGTGTAAAAATTCATATCCAACTTTAATCGATAATTTATTTACGGTATTTTTAAATGATCTATCAAAACTTAACCCAAAAGCGATATCGGTATTTGGTTGAACTTGGTATGTTTTTTCTTTGATAGTATATCTAGTAAAAGCGGATACTTCACCAGGAGATTTTTGAGATAAATCTACTCTTCCATAAAGCAGCGCAAAATTAGTTTTTGCATAAAAAGAGTAATGGGATGTTATAATAAAATCAGCTGCATATCCTGCTTTTACACCAACTCCTAAGTAATCATTTTTAGCTCTTACGGTAGTTATTGTATTTGCTATATCATATGCTATTTTATATTTTTGATTTATTATTGCTCCTCTAACACCTATCGAAGGTTTAGATATGTAATATTTACTAACTAGGTACGGTTTTGATATATTTAAATCTAAAGTATTAAAATCACCAGATAAACTAGCAGATGCTCTAATGCCATTTAAAAAATTGGGAGGTAGAAATAAATTGTATATCGTGCCTCTAACATTTGTATCGGAGGCTCTTTTCATTTTTATATAAGTCCATGTTAAATCCAAATATTTTTCAGTTATTGATGTTTTTGATAGAGAAAATCCAAAAGTTATTCTAAGTCCTGGATTGAATTTTTGTTCATTTCTAAATTTTTTCGAACCATCATTAACTATTTCGGCATACTCTATACCATCTTCGAAAAAGTTCATAAGAAGATAGGTTAATTCAGTAAAATGTTTTTTTGGATAGATCGGTTTTGAATAAGTTAATGGCCAAATACTGCTGGATCGGTTTTTATAATTACATGTTTGTCTACACGATTGTTTTTCTTCTGAGAAACAAAAAATATTTAAGCTTAAAAAAAATAATAAAAATAAAAAACTTTTCATAGTACCTATAATTGTTTAGTGTAAAAAAAAAATGTAAAATTGTCTATTATTTGTAAGAAAAATAAATTATTTTTTTATTAATATTTTCAAAATCAGAATTTACTAATATTTAATTAAAATTAAAGTGAATTAAAAATCTAAAGCTAAACCAAATATTAATCCATTAAATTTTAAATTATTTCGAGAAACTGTTTTAACAGCAGTTGGATCTAGATCCATAAATCTTTTTAACTGAATCTGATCCCAAAAATGTAAAAATTCATATCCAACTTTAATCGATAATTTATTTATGGTATTTTTAGATGATCTATCAAAACTTAACCCAAAAGCAATTTCTGAATTCGGTTGAATTTGATATGTTTTCTCTTCAATGGTATATCTAGTTAAAGGGCTTATTTCGCCAGGAGATATTTGAGATAAATCTACTCTTCCATAAAGCAAAGCAAAATTTGTTTTAGCATAAAAAGAGAAGTTAGAAGTTATAATAAAATCAGCTGCGTATCCTGCTTTTAGACCAATTCCTAAATAATCGTTTTTAGCTCTTAGAGTAGCTGTCATATTCACTATTTCATATGCAATTTTATATTTTTGATTTATTAGCGCTCCTCTAATTCCAATTGATGGTTTAGATATGTAATATTTACTAACATGATATGGTTTTGATATATTTAAATCTAAAGTATGAAAGTTTCCAGATAAACTTCCAGATGCTTTAGAAGAATTTAAAAAGTAGGGAGGTAGAAATAGAGTATTTATTGTATTTTCACCATCTATATGAGAGGATCTTTTCATTTTTATATAAGTCCATGTTAAATCCAAATATCTCTCAGCTATTGGTGTTTTAGTAAGAGTAAATCCAAAAATTATTCTTAGTCCTGGATTGAATTTTTGTTCATTTTTAAAACCTATTGAATCTCCAGTCACTTTTTCAGCATATTCTGTGCCATCTTCAAAAAAGTTCATAAGAAGATAGTTAAATTCAGTAAAATACTTTTTTGGATAGATGTTTTTTGAATAAGTTAAAGGCCAAATACTGCTGAATCGTTTTTGATAATTACTAGTTTGTCTATCAATTGTTTTTTCTTCTGAAAAAGAAAAAATAGTTAAACCTAAAAAAAATAATAAAAATGAATTTTTTTTCATAGTACATTTATTTTCTTCATTGTAAGAAAAACTTGTGAAATTGTCTATTATTTGTAAGAAAAATAAATTATTTTCTTTAATTTTTGTAAAATTTTTATTAATATTTTTATAATTTTATTTTTCAATGGAGTTATTATGAAACTTTTAAGAAAATTACGGTTTTTTTTAATTTTTATATTTTTTAGTTTTTTATCAATAAATAAACTTTGTTGTTTAGTTGAAAATGCAAAAAATCCAAAAATTATTGCTTATAACAATGGGAATATTTCAGCTATATGGACTAAAAACGATGGGACAAACGATATTATCCAATCGTCTTACTCTTCTGATTTTGGTCAAACTTGGTCAACTCCCATAAATTTATCCGTTAGTGGAGAGAATGCAGCAGAACCTAGATTTTCAAATGATAATAAAATAAGTAATTTATATGCTATTTGGAAGAGATTTGATGGCTTCAATGATATTATTCAATTTTCTTCTTCAAAAGATTTTGGTATAAATTGGATTACGCCAAATAATTTATCAGATCTTGGACAAAATGCTTTTACTTCGCATATTACGACAGGTATTTTTAATAATAAAATCTACGCACTTTGGGCAAGATCAAACTCAGCAAATGATTGGGCAAGACCAAGCGCAACAAATGATATTATCCAGTTTATAAAATCTGTAGATGGAGGTATAACATGGTCTACAATAAAAGATCTTTCATTAGTAGGACAAGGCGCTTCAAATCCTCAAATATCAATAGATCAACTTCATTTTAATTTATCAACTATTTGGAAAAGATCAAATGGAGTGAATGATATTATTCAATTTAGATTTTCTAAAGATTGGGGAGATACTTGGAATGATGAAGTTGATTTATCGCATGCAAATAGAAATTCAAAAGATCCTAAAGTGATTTCTATATACAATAGCATCTATGCAATTTGGACTCAGACAGATGGAAGCTATGATGTAATTCATTTTAAAGGCTCAAGAGATAGATCTTCCACATGGTTAAATTCTATTGCATTATCTAATGATAGGCAAACAGCTAAACATCCTCAGTTTATAGCTCCTAATGGTGGGCAATTTATATATGCAATATGGGCAAGAAATAATGGTGTTAATGATATTATACAACTCATATATTCTTATGATTCAGGAACCACATTCTCTTCCGTAGTGGATTTATCAACTTCTGGACAAACAGCCAAAAATCCTGAGCTAACTTCAGATGAATATGGAAAATATATTTATACTACTTGGGCAAGATCAGATGGGCTAAACGATATTATTCAATTTTCAAGATCCATAGATTTTGGAAAAACGTTTTCTTCTGCAATAAATTTGTCACTTTCTGGACAGACAGCTAAAAATCCATATATTACAACAGATATTTATGGATTAAATATTTATGTAATATGGGTAAGAAATGATGGAACAAAAGATGTAATTCAAATGGTTTATTCATCAGATTTTGGAGAGACGTTTTCTAATTCAATAATTATCTCAAACTAAAAAGGAAAATACTCATGTTTTTTCAATTTCAAAAATTAATTAAAATAAAAAATGTTAAAAAACTTCTTTTTATTATTTTTATGTTCCCAACAATATTTTTTGCTCAAGAAATTTTATGGGATAATGCTATAGATTTATCTGTATCGGGGAGCGATGCTACCAATGTTCATATAGTAACTTCTAGCTCAGGGCAATATGTTCATACAGTTTGGGAAAGAAGTAATATAATACAATCTAGAAGTTCATCTGATTCTGGACAAACATATGGAGTTGTAAAGGATGTTTCTCCTGGTGGTAAATTTACAACAGAGCCGCAAATAACAACAGATAGCTCTGGTCAACATGTTTATATAATATGGCGTAATCTTTCAGATAATACAATTCAAGTAGCATCTTCATCAGATTTTGGAGCAACCTTTCCGATAGCCTCAATTAAAACTCTAGAGTCAGGTATTTTTATTAACCCTTTGATTGTCACAGATAGTACAGGTCAGTTTGTTCATACCACATGGCAGGATCTCAGTGGTAATGTAAGTTCTATTTCTTCTTCAGATTTTGGAAAGACTTTTTCATTTGCACAAAATGTTTCTTTTACCGGGGGAGATTCTATCGAAGAAGTAAAAATAGATACGAATTCAACTGGACAATATGTTTACATCGGATGGTCAAACGTTTCTTTGAATAAGATGCAAATTAATGTTTCATCAGATTTTGGCGTTACCTGGTCAGCTCCAACAGTAAGGACGATTCCTGGATCATTAAAATCTTCTGCTGGATTTGATTTAAGGATAGATAATACTGGACAGCATGGATATATTGTATGGGACGATTCAGGATTAAATATAAACATAAGTAGATCATCGGACTTTGGAAATAGTTGGACAACTACAAAAATAATATCTGTCCTTTCTGTAACACGTCCTAGTTTAGATATTAGCGCTGATGGAAAATATGTACATGTTGTTTGGGTAAACTCTGGAACTACTGAAATATATGTAAGATCTTCATTAGATTTTGGAGCTAACTTTTCTTCTATTAAAACTTTATCAATAATACTTCCAGTAAATGATCAGCCTAGGATAGCTGTAAATGATATTGGAAATATAGTGCAGATTCTTTGGTATGGAAGTTCCGGTGGAATCGGTTTTATTTTTTCTAGAACATCATTTGATTTTGGAAATACTTTTTCGCCTGCACAAACAATAACTTCTATATCTGGGGGTTTCTCTGAGATAGCAACTAATAGATCAGGTAGCCTATCATTCAGTATATGGCCTACCGATCAGGGGATTGCGCAAACAAGCGCCGGCACTTTAATACCTGACAATAATATAAAGGAAATAATTAGACCATAGAGATAGCTCTAGTTAAAATTAGAACTATCACAGATATCAAAATAAAAAAAGATGATCTAGCTTAATATCATGAATCTCTAATGGGAGTTTTGAATGAGAAAGCTGCTCTAAAAAACCTACACCTATTTTAATGCAATTTAGATTTTGTAAAAACCTGTCATAGTATCCTCTTCCAAAACCTAATCTATTATTATTTTTATCAAATACAATCGCAGGAACTAAAATACATGAAATTTCACTCGGATCAATTTTTTTGCATTTTGTTGGATCTGGCTCTAAGATGTTAAAATTACCTTTTATAAGCTCTTCATCTGGGTTAGTTACTTCAAAAATATCTAAATTTAAGGCATTTACTTTGGGAAGGTATAGTCTGTTTTCTTCAGCTAGTTTTTTATTTAATGACCAAAGATTTATCTCTTTTGATTTTGGTGCAAAAGATAAAATTTTAGCAAAATTTAACTTTAAAATTTTTAAGCTTTTTTTAGATGCAAGAGATCTTCTAATAGGAGAGAGTTCATTTCTAAGTTTTATGAATTCTTTTCTAATGTTATTTTTTTTTAACATCATTGAATTGGTTTTCCCTGAGTATATGTAATCTTTTTTATAAATCTTCCCTCTTTATCAAATAAAGTGGCAGTGCCGTTTCCATTTAATATTGTAGATGTAGGCTCTTTTTGATTTATTTGATAATAAGATCCTTTTGTTAAAGTCTCATTTTCATATTCTTCTATAAACATAACAGAGCCATTTTCGTACCAAGCAAAATGCGGTCCATTTTTTTTATTATGTACATATTCCTTTTGAGATTCTAACTTTAAGTTTTTATACCATGTTTTTACAGTTCCATGAATGTTGTTTGAGCTCCAGGTAATTTCTAGTTTGGGAATTGATTTATTATTTTTGTAGTTTTTAGGGATTTCATTTCTTTTATAATATTCTGTCTCAATCCCTTCTTTAATATCATCTTTTTGAAAATACTCGTTTTGAAGATGTCCGTCTAATGAAAAAACTTGAACCATGCCCTCTGGTTTTCCGTTTTTATATTCGATGAGTTTTTTTATGCATTGGTTTTTAAAAATAGCTTTCTCCCCATCACCATTTTTAATCGAAGCTATTTTTACTCTAGATTTTTTAAAGTATTGTCCGTTTAGCAGTAGATTGTTTTCATACTCTTCTATAAAAGCTATGTTCTCTTTTGAGAAAAACCCGATGTTAGATCCATGTTTAATTCCATTTTTATATGTGGTTTTTAATAAAATCTCTCCAGATTTTGTGTGCTCTTGAACCTCTCCTGTAATCTCATTATCTACATAGGGAATAATCTTTTTTATTTGGCCGTTTGAGAAATAATAAATAGCATCGTTTTGAAGCGCACCTTTTTCATAATAAAACTTGGAAATTAAAGTTCCTTTTTCATTATAAACTAAACTTGCGTTATCAAAAAGCCAGCTCTCTTGATTATTAAAATCAGCTGCTCCAGAAATAACAGTTGCTTCTATTTTAAGAGCTCCATTTAGATGGTATTCTCTGTATTTACCGAAAGCTCTTGCATTTTTTATATCTAAATATTTCCAGATTTGACCATTTTCATGATAAGAAGTTAGAATAGATGTAGTGTTATTACTATCATCTTTATTATAAATTCTTAAAACTTTTTGATAAGGCTGACTCTCTTCAAAATTAGTATTTTGATATTTTTCTAAACTCTCAACAGATGAGATGGTCTCGCTAATACCATTTCTATCAACTATTTGAATACAACTTATTTCATTTTCTTGATATCTAGGGGAGCAAGAAATTAAGATTGTAGATATAAAAATTGCTAGTAATATATTTTTTTTATTCATTTTTTTTCTTATAAAATTCACGTTTAAAAATTTTCATGTTTAAAGAGAATATATTTTCTCTTTGTTTGTTTAAGGTAAAGCTTTTGATTAAAAGTTGAGGCAAAAGAGCCTCTGGAATGTATTTATCAATTTGAACATCTTCAATTATGGATAAAAGCTTTTGAAGATCAACATCATCTATCTCTAAATTCTTTAGCTGCGATAATTCTGATTCCTTAATAAAGGCAGCATTTTTTATGTTTTCTTCTAAAAATTTAAGTCTGTTTTTATCGCTATTTATAAAAGTTATTCTTTTTTTGATTTGAGAGCTGTTTGAGAATGCCGGGTGGAGCAAGAGGCTTGTTAAAATTGACTTTTCACTATCTAAAAATGTCAAACTCTCTAGCTTGTTTTCAACAAAACATTTATCAAATGAAGTTCTCTTTTCTATAAAATCTTTTATCTCTTTTCTTCTAGCTATTGTGTTAACAGATTTTTCTTTTAAATAACGTAATTTTTTTTCTGAGTTATTTAGCTTAGAAAATTTATAAAATGAAAAAGTTAAAACAAAAACTATTAAAATTGAGAAAGTTAAAAGTACAAAAATTAATTTGTTTTTGTAGATGCAGACTTTTCCAATTTTTCTATAAATATCGCTTAACATTTATTTGCTTCATTTTTTTGTGTTTTTTAAATAAAAAGTAGCCCTGTAACTATCATCTTTAGTTTTCCATGAGATCTTATGACTCAGGTTAACTAGCCCTTGACCTTTCGATAAAGAATCATAAAAGCTTCTAGCTAGAGATGGTTTTTTTGTTTTGATTTCTATATCTATTTTCGCTAAGTAAGGATCGTTTTTTGTAAAAGCTGTTGGAAATTTTTCTAAAACATAATTAAAAGATGTAATCTCTGCATCTTTTAAATATTCATGGTTATTTAGCCAATTTAGTGTTTCACTAACGCTTGGTGCACTTAAAATATATGGAAAGTTTTTGTTCTCAATTTCAAGTTTCTTTTCAAACGCATTTAAATCATCATAAAAATTTTTAGAAATCTCTTTTTTTTGAACTCCTAAATAACTGTTTTCTGAATTTCTAATAAAGTTAAGTCTTTGCTGTAAAAAACTCTCTTTTTCTTTTAATAAGTGGTTTGATCCAAAATTTATCAAAAAGCAAAAAGCTAAAATAAATAGAGTTAAAAAAAGAGTTTTTTTACCAATATTTTCAATTTTTTTGCTAGCTGTAAATTCTCGCTCTCGAAATTGCAGAGATAAAGAATCCCTTTTCAAAGAATCTAAAGAAAGACCAATACATATTGCAAACTTTTTATATTCTACTTTTTTTTCTAGGAAAGGGCTTTTTATAATTTTGGTAACCTTATCGTTTTGTAGAAACTCTGAAATATTTGAAAAAGAGGTTATATCACCTGTTATGATCATTGGATGTTTTTCTTCTACAGACTTACAAAAATAGATAAAAGATTTTTCTATCTCTTTTTTTAGATGGGTTAATTGAATTTTTAATTTACTTTTGCTACTTAGCTTTAAAATATCGATTTTTGAGTTTTTTGATCCTTTCTCTTCTTCGTGTGAGTTCATTAATTTATTCGTTCCAATTTTTATGCTATAAGTTTTTATAGGTTGGTTGTCTTTCATCAAAATACAGGTAGTTTTACTCTTTGCTACATGAACCAAAAAAGAGCTGTTTATATCTTTAAAATAAAAATTTATAAATCTAATTAATGCCTGAGATGCTGAAGTGACTCTATCTGGATCGATATTTATGTGCTTTAACCTAGATAAATGTTTGCTTAACAGCTCTTTTGTTGTAATAAAAAATTTTAACTTTGATTCGTTTTTAAGATTAATAGTTGATATGACAATTTTATCAGTATCTAGTGTTGAAATAGAATCTTCATGAAACTTTATAGCCTTTTTTATAAAAAAAGAATTTTTTACATTAAAATCAGCGCTCTTTATCAATACATCAGATCCATCTAATGCTGAAGTAATTAAAAAATTATCTTTATTAGATATGTAAAGCTTTTTTACATCGCTATTTGGTATGTCGCTTATATCTAAAGATTTAATGCTGATTAAATCTTTGTTTTTACTCATGATAGATAGGTGTATTACATCTGAATCTAGATCTATCCCAATAGCTTTCATTAAAAAAATCCTAACATTTAAAAGCTTTCAATTTTAACTCTTATAGCTATTAATAGGAAAGTCCAAATGAAATTTTAAAAGGTCTGTTTTTTCATGACATTAATATGTTTTATGGGTAAAATTGAACCAAAGTAAAAAAAAATGTTATTATGATTGCTCAAAGTATTAGACTTCTTTTCTCTTGTTATACAATTTTTTTAATTCTTAGAGTTGCAGGCTCTTGGATTCCTCAGCTAAGAGAACATAATTTCATGAGATTTATCGCTTATTATACGGATCCATATTTAAATATTTTTAGAAGAATTGTTCCCCCTATCGGAGGAAAGATTGATGTATCTCCTTTAATTGGTTTTTTGATTTTGCAGTTTTTAGAAAAAATTGTTCTTAATTTTTTAAAATGAGTTTCAAAAAAGATTTCTTTATTGGCTCTTTAAAACTTCCTCATAATATCATTTATGCTCCTCTTGCTGAATATACAGATTTTGCTTATCGAAGATTAATCAGAAATTTTCATACAGGTCTAATGTTTTGTGAAATGATTAAAATGGAAGCCTTAGTCAGAGAAAAATCTACAAAATTATTAAAATATACTAAAAATATGATGCCAATTGGCGCTCAGCTTTTGGGATCCAATTCAAGTGTTGCCACAGATGCTGCAAAAAAATTAGAAGATTTGGGTTTTGATATAATCGATTTTAATTGCGGTTGCCCTGTTCAAAAAGTTACAAAAGATGGTTCTGGCTCTGCAATGCTAAAAAATCCAAAACTCATTTTTGAAATTTTAGAAAAAATAGTAAAAGCAGTGAATATTCCAGTTAGCATAAAAATTAGACTAGGCTGGGATGATAATTCTATCGTTGCAAGTGAAATTGTAAAAATAGCTATCGATGCTGGCGCAAAAATGATTACTATTCATGGTAGAACAAGAAAGCAAGGATATTCCGGCAAAGCTAATTGGGACTACATTAAAGAATGTAAACAGGTAGCTAAAAATGATATCCTAGTTATCGGAAATGGAGATTTATATACTCCAGAAGATGTAAAGAGTATGTTTGAATCAACGAGTGTTGATGGTGTTATGATAGCAAGAGGAATGCTCTCAACTCCATGGCTTAGCTCTGATATTGAGAGTCATTTTACTAAAAAAGAGAGGGCAAATGTTTCAAGAAAAGAAGTTCTTTTAAAATATATTTCATATCTAATAGAAGAGAAAAAAGAAAAAGCTGTTTTTGATTTGAGAAGAATTAGCGGATGGTTTTTAAGGGGCAGTAGAGATATTAAATCTTTAAGAATTGGTATAAATGGAGCAACTTCCATTGATGAATCAATAGAATTAATTGATAGTTTTAACTGGGAAGATAAATGAAAGAGATAGTTCAGCTACACGTAGTTTTTATAGGAAATGTTCAAGGTGTTTTTTTTAGACAGCATGTGAAAGAATTCGCAGAAGAATTAAAACTCACTGGATATGTGAAAAATTTAAAAGATGGTTCTGTTGAAGTTTTAGCGATAGGGGAGAAAGAAATTTTAGAGAAATTTATAAAGGCAATAGAAAAAAAACCAGGTCATGGATCAATTGATAGTATAGAAGAGAATTTCACAAAAAATGAGCTTTCATTTGATTGTTTCGAAATTCGATACTAACGATATTTATCATCTTTATCAAATCGATTACCAGGCTCTACCTTAGCATAGTTATCTAAAGCTCTCTCTGCAGCATAAGCGCCATAAGCTTCATCATAATCCAAAACATCTATACGTGGAGATTTATTAAAATCTACTTTTATCAGATAATTTGAAAAATAATCAACATATGGATAGCTACAACCACAAGGAAGATTTTGCTGAAAGTATTCATGAACTTTTTCGCTTGTATTTAAAACAAGATTTTCATCTGGTGCATTTCTAGATGCATGTTTCCACAATGCATAGATAGCATTTACATATGACATTCCCTCTGGAACTGTTGTTTGAAAAGACATCTTTGTTTTTCCTCTTATAATAAGTTAATTAAATTGAATGAATAAAATGTTAAATTATTGGAATAATAATTGCAAGGTTTTTTTGTGTTTTAAAGTATATAAAATTTTTTTTCCTTTTTATTTAAATAAAATGTACTTGGGATATCGCTAACTAGTTTTAGAATTATTTTAGTGATTTCGAAGAAAACCATTAATCAAAGTCTTCATCACTTTCAAGTTTTTCTTCAAAAATTTTTAGAAGTCTTTGAATATTGTGCTTAGTATCTATAAATTCTTCTTTATTCTTCTCTTTCTGTTTTAAAGTATTTGTCTCTTTTTCATTTAAAAAATCTATAAAATCATCGATAGATTTGGTTTGAGCAAGCATGTTTTTTGCTTGAAAAGCTAAAGAATTATCAGAGGTTATTACAGTTATTTGAGAAGGTGTTTTTGATAAAAAGACTCTTTCTAAAATATAGTCATCAGCGGTTTGTCCTTTTGGAGTAAATATAATTTTTAAACGACCCGCTTCGCTTTTATGAGCTACGATCTCTTCTTGATGATGAGCATCGAATATTAGATGAAAATTTAAGTTTAAATAAGATGCTTTTTCCTGAAGCATTTGGATAACTAAATTTCTTTGAGTTTGTATGTTTTTTTCACTGTGAAAAAACTTAAATAAAAGATTGTAACCATCTATGAGATATAACACTATTTGGTTACTTGGATACTTTCAATAGTAATAGCTATCTTATCTAATGCTTTTCTTCTATGTGATATTTTGTTTTTAACAGCTTCTTTCAGTTGAGCGAATGTTTGATTATAATCGTGTTTTACAAATAAAGGGTCGTATCCAAACCCCCCTCCTCCTCTTTCTTGAGTCTCAATTCTACCCTCGCATTTTGCACACACAGATTTTTTTAATCTCTCGGGAGATGCAACTGCCATACAACATTCAAAATATGCATAAAGATCTTTATCTGAGAGATCAACTAATTTTGAGAGGAGTTTTTTTCTGTTTTCACTATCTGTAGCTTTTTCTCCAGCATATCTAGCAGAAAAAACGCCAGGCTCGCCGTTGAGAGCCGGAATTACTAAGCCAGAGTCATCTGAAATTACCCACCTGTTTAATGCTTTAGCTGCATGGATTGCTTTAGCATTGGCATTATCTGCAAAAGACTCTCCGGTCTCTTCTGGAGGAATGTATTTTGGAAAATCTATTAAACTTAAGAGATCAATGTTTGGAGTAATTTCATTTAAAATCGTTTTGATTTCTCTTATTTTGTGGATGTTTTTACTAGCAATCACTAGTTGAAAACTTTTAATATTGTTTTGATCTAAATTTTCATTTTCCATTTTTTTGCCTAAATTTTTGTGCACTTAAATAAAATATACAGAAAATAAGATATTTTGGAAACGGACTCTTTATTCAAGGACGCTTCTTATATCTGTTATTGTATAAGTTTTTGATTCATATTCGAATTTTTCGCCAATGGTTTTTCCAATAAGTTCTTTTGCTAGTTTAGATTGAAAAGATAAAATGTTTTTATCAATATCAGCCTCAACAGGTCCTAATATTGTAAAAGTATTTTTTTTACCCTTATCATCAGATGAACTTATTATCGTTCCTATGCTTACTTTGTCAGTTTCAATAATATCTTTTGTTAATATTCTGATGTTATTTAAGAGGTCAGCAAAGGTTTTTAAATCAGTTTGAAGTCTCGCTCTTTTCTCCAAAGCTGCTTTATATTCAGCGTTTTCCCTTAAATCACCGAGTGCTCTTGCTTCTTCAATCTCTTTTGCGTTATCTAGCATTTCAATGGTTGATATGTGAGTGATTTTCTTTTTTAGATCTAATAAGCCTTGCTCAGTTGCCCAAATAACAGTTTCTTCAACAATCTCATTTTTGTAATCTGATAGATCTGGGAAAACAACTTTTGCAAGTGAGTGAATAATTTTAATATCATGATCATCCAAAATTCGACATTTTGTCGCTAAAAGTAAAAACTCTTTTGCCTGATTTAAAGTCGCAATATTCATGACGCTTTGAATCATTTCATAGCGTTTTGCTGTAATTAGTGAGAGCATTTTTTTAGCAAGATCTTTGTACTCTGGTTTATTCTCTAAATAATCTAAGAGAATTAAAAAGCTTTCAAAATATTTGGTTTTTCCATCCTTATTTGAAAGAGGATAGTCTCCCTCTTTTGCAAAAAAAGCTTTTTGAAAATACCACACAAACGCTGCAGGATACAATAGAGGGTGCTCCGAGAGCTCTTTTATTTTATCTGTTAACTTATCGGTTTTTGCTTTCATTAGCTCTTGCAAGATGTAGTCTCTTAAAACATTTTGTTCTAATGAGAAAAAAAGATCTAAAAATATAGCTTCCCAATCACTTTTGTATTTTCTAATAGAGATTAAAAAACGTTTTTTAAAACTAACAATATCGATATCTTTTAAAATATCCATAGGGCAGGAAGTTTCTTTAATAATTTCATCGATTTTTATTAGCTCTTTGTCCACTTTTAAAGTATCTAAAAAGAAATGAATTTGTATTTTTTCAGATTTAGTTAAATCTTCATGACCCAAAACATCGGCAAGTTTGATAGTTAATGAATTTTTAAAATCTTCATTCTTTGACATTTGAGGGAAATCTCTTAAAAAAGCGTGAATCATTTGAATGATTTCTTTGGGTTTTGGCTTCGCTTCTAAATTCCTATATAAAACCTCTTCGTGGTTTATCTCCTTTTCTCTTAATGAAAATGGCTCACTTAACTTTTTAGGGGACTCTAGTTTTTTGTCTTTTTTAATTTTTGATCTAGTATTTTGCCACCATCTATTCCACTCTTTAGAAGGAATTACTAAATCACAAATAGCCTCTTTTATATCAGCAGCATTTTGTGGCCCTAAATCTTTTATTAAAAGTTTGACTATCTCTATCGGATTTTCTTTTGCTTGTTTTTCTAGTAGATCAGGGTTTCCAAATCTTCTAGATAAAAAATGATCGTCTTTTAGAGGAACTAGAGTTTTTAAAGCATTTTCAAAAGATAAGCTTTTATGACCTACTACATATTCAAATTCTAAATTCATCTCTTCTCTTAAAAGAGACAGATCTAAAATCTCTCCAGTACCCCACCCAGCTTTATGAAAAACAAACTTGCCCTTTTTCATATGAGTTAAAAGCTCAAATTTACTAATGGCTCCTTGATAGTTTTCTCTAGAACGAAGACCGATGAGTCTTATTTTTTCATTAAATAGAGGGTCTTTTGAATATTTCATTTTTAAATGATCGTAAACTATAGATGCTAGCTCCGCATCATTTTTATTTTGCAAATCACAGATCAATCTTAATATCTCATTTTTTTCATCTTCATCTTCTAGCTTTTCCCAAAGGAAAATGGCCCTGTTAACATGCTGACCAAAATTCTCAGCTAGATCGGATTTTTCTGCCTCTAGAAGCAAACTTTTCAATTCTTCATAATTTACTTCATCGCTAAAACAATACTCTTCGAAGATTTTTAAAAAGCCTTGATAATCATTTGACTTAATTTTTTCTATAAATTGTTTTAAATATGTCATTTGTATCCTTAACTAGTTAAATTAATCCGTAAATTATCAGTATATGACAATTTTATATAATTTTCAAACAAAAGATTTAAGATATAATTAAGAAATATTAAAGATATTTTTAGGTTATGTTAAAATAAATTTGCATAATATTTTATTTTTTGTTATAGTTTTTAACTATTTATCTAAATTAAACAAATGAAAGTATTTTTTTTATTAATATTTATATTAGTTTATGCGTGCTTTGTAAACGGGGCGTTTTGCAATGTTGATTCATATTTTGAACATTTAGACAAAGTAAAGAAAGTTGAAAGTAAAATAAATAAGAGTCTGCCTTTTACTTATAATCAGATGTGTCTAGGAGGTTATTTTGCTATGCCATCTGCAAAAACAAATGATCCAGGCACTTTTGCATTTTGTTATTCTAATAGCTCTCCTTATCAGATCCTCAGTGCAAATTTTCAGTATTTCGATCGAGTAGAACTCTCTGGTAATTTTTGGATTTTTAAAAATGTATTAGAGCCAACTTTTGGGAAAATGGGATTCGGTGATGATGCAGATAGAGCTGCAAATATAAAATTTGCTCTACTTAAAAAAAAAGATGGATTTGAGTTTTTACCTGAAATTGCTATTGGGTTAAATGATTTTTATGGATCAAAGAGGTTTTATTCAAAATACGTAGTTGTAACAAAAGAGTTTTTTGATCAAAATTTTGAGGCGACTATCGGTTATGGTGGAGGAAGGATTAAAGGTTTTTTTGCGGGCCTTTCATATTTCCCATTTTTAAAAAAATCAAAGTATTTAAAAAACCTGAGCTTTTTAGCAGAACTAGATGCAAACGATTATAAAAATCATGATAGAGAACATCCAAAAGGTAGAGAGCAAAATTTTCCGATAAATGTAGGACTTAATTTTTCCTTTTTAGATGTTTTTCAATTCTCCGTAAATTCTCTTAGAGGTAAAGAAATAGCAGGTTCTTTAACCGCATCTTACAATATTGGAAAATCTAACGGGCTTTTTCCAAAATATCTAGACCCTCCTGTTTTTTCAGATTTTAGAAATCTTGATTTCTCAAATCTAAAAGAAGAAAAAGATTTTTCAAAAAATCTAGCCTTAGCTTTTAAAGATGAGGGATTAGATCTCATGAAGGCTTCTGTATTTGTTGATTCTAATGATAATAAATGCCTAGCTCTAAAAATTATTAATCAACGATATAGAAATGAGAAAATCTTAAAATTAAGAATACAAAATGTTTTAAGTTTTTTCCCATTAGATGATTATTATAGCTTAGTTGCAAGGGTGGAATCAGAAGGTATAAATCTTCATGAATACTCATTTAAAAAAGAGTATTTAAATTCTTTTAAAGAAAAAAAAATGGGGAGATTTGAACTCGATGCTTTAACTCAAATAAAGGATTATTCATTAAAAGAAGATGAAAGTTTTTCAAAAGTTTTATATCTCAGAAAAAAAAGCCCCTACTCTTTATCTGTTCGTCCAAAAGTGAATGCTTTTTTCGGAGCTTGCAAAGGGAAATTCAAATATGACGCAGGATTTTTAGCAAACCTAGATGGTTATCTATTCGATGAGCTTTATTATAATTTGCAGCTAAGTTACATAGCGAAACAAGCAAGCGCTCAGGTTGGAAGCAAGGATATTTACAACCCATCTCAAATTATCAATGTTAGATCTGATTTTGTAAAATATTTTGAAACTAATTCATTTCATGTTGATACTGCTTTTATTCAAAAAAACTTCAATTTGAAAAAAGCTTTTTTTGCAAAAGTAGCTCTCGGTTATTTTGAAATAGCTTATGCAGGACTTGCTTTAGAGACTTTATATTATCCAATAAATTCAAGTTTTGCTTTTTCAATAGAGGCTGCAAATGTCTATAAAAGAAAATATAGTGGGTTAAATTTTCAAAAAAAAATAAGAAAATTTAATAATGATAAAGAGGAATTTGAAAAATTTATAGGCTTGCAATATTTTTTGAATTTATATTTTGATGTAAAACCGCTTGACTTAACTTTTAAAACATCTATAGGTCAGTTTTTAGCAAAAGATAAAGGTATTAAATTAGAGATTTTAAAATATTTTAAAAGTGGATTTGAGTTATCTACTTGGATAACTTTTACAGATAAAATCGATATCGTTAACTCTAAGAGGTATTTCGATAAAGGCTTTTCTTTTAGAATTCCTTTAGATCTTTTTATGAATAAGTCTTCTCGGAAAAGATTTAATTTTAAGATGTCTGAGTGGCTTAGAGACGTTGGAGCAAAATCTCAGACAGGAAAAGAATTGTACATGATCATTCATGATGAGAGAAATTCTTTGTAGCTTAATATATGTATTGATCTGTTTTCAAATTAATACCAAAGATAGAAGACTGTAAATTTAAAGATTCCAGATAAGGTTTTTATAGTGTTGCATAAGTCTTTTGTAATACCATTTCTAAAAATTAGTTATCAAAAATAATTTTAAAGTCGTCTCTACATTGAAAAAATAAAAATAAAGTTTTTTAACTATTGTTTTTTAGAAATGGTATCAGTTTGCTGATTGCCAAGTCCTTTTAAGGGGGGCTAGGGCTTTAAGCGCGCCAGGAACGTTTATTGACACTGCCCTGTCTTTAAAATGAAGTCTACAGCCTCTTTAAACGTGCATTTCATAACTGACATTACTAAAGCTATTATACTGTCTCCTCTGCAATTACATCCAAAACACTTATATAAGTTAGTTTTTACATCAAAAGATAAACTTTTAGTTTTTTCATCATGTCCATTAAAGCAATAGGCTTTTTTATCAGTTCCAATTTCTAATCCTAGGCTTTCAGCCACCTCTAATATGGGGGTGAACTTAGCTCTGTCTTTTGTTTCTTTATCAATCATTTTAAGTTAAGCTCGCCTTGTTGTTTATGGTTACCCTTTTCTTTTAAGTTTGAGAAGAACGATTCTAATATATAATTTACGGCTCTTGCTCTTGAGAATTTATTTTGCCAACGCCAGTTTTCTAAAATCTCAAATAGATGTGCATCAAATGTCATGCAGATGTTTTTTGTTTTCCGTTTACCTCTTATGTTACTCATTTTTGTTCTTTAAGTGTGGTTCATAAAGTACTAAAATAAATAATAATTCCCTAGAAATTCTTATAGATCAGCTACTCGCCGCTGCTTGACCATTCAAATTTTGCACAAAGTCGAGTTAATCTAACATACAGATTTATAAAAAGTTATGAAAAAAAACCACATCGCAATTGCCTTTTTTAAATTTTAATTTGATAGAAAATATTTTTTCTTTAATAATAGAATGTAAATTTTAAAAGGCGGTGATTTATGAGCGCTTCATCTTCTACAGAGAAGACAGATCAATCTTTAAAAGAAGGCTTTGCGGCTGGTGTATTCTCTGCCTGGGGAGCTCAAGCTGCAGGGGAGTTTGTAAAGGATCGGATATTTGGTCCTGTAAAAAAAACATCCATTGCATTTGCAGAAAATTTTAGAAGAGGAGATGCTATTTCTTTAGAAAGGAAACAAGAGTTTCAATTCTATATGGAAAGTCAAAAAGAACAAGAAAACTATTTTCGTTTAAAACGTGAAGTGACTAAATTAGCATTAGAGCAAAAGATTGATCCTTTTATGCTAATTAGAGTAATGGAAAAGCAACAAGAATTATCATATTTGTCTGGTAGAGAATGTACAATATTGTCACAAGTGAAAAAATCAATAAATGAGGAAAAAAAATAATGAAGAGTACAGAAATTTATATCCCGCCACCTCCATACGGAGAGTACATAAAATATCTTGCAACAGGGACAATTATTATTTAAGCAGCAAACAACAGAATTAGCTCTCCAACGAAGGCTGATCCATTCTTGATCATTAGAGTGTTGGAAGAGTAACAATGTAAAGAAGATCTAGATGGAAAAGATATTGCAATATTAAGACAAATTCAAGAAAAAATAGAGGAAAAAACATGATACAAACACAAACTTATCTTCCCAATATTCCCTGGAGTGAGTACGGTAAATATGTAGTAGTAGGGACTGGAATTTTTTTAACCGCCTATCCAATAAAAAAAGGTGTTGAAAATGCGCTAGAAAAAAAGGTAGATGATGTTGCCTCCCGATCCCGATTGGCACACGTTGCAAGTACTGTCTACGGAGGAGGAATTGCGTATCTATTGAAAGCAATATATTCAAAGTCTTTACAAGTTCCAGAAGTGGTTATTTTAGCTGGAGGTTTCCTTGGCCTCATTGGGTCTTCTTCATGTCTTTGGAAAAGATGTTTGAGTCGGGCAAGAAAACAATAGAAGGCTCTCTCAAAGGTATTTAAGATGGTTGCTCAAACTATCGACACTTATAAACCTATCGGGATTTATGATTATACTCATACAAATGGGAAAGAATGGCAAATACGCTTTGAAAGACCAATTAATAAAGAACAAGCTAAGAAACCAAATTCAATTAGAGCGTATACAGCTGATTTAACAAAAAACCCCCCTCATGTATCGATGATATTTGCTACGAACATTATACTTGAGAACGGCGAAGCTATTTCAAGCCTTCAAACACACGAGCAAAATCTTGTTATTGATGACTTGATCCGTGGAACCAGAAACATCACAGTTGTAGATAGCTTCCTGGGGCAACTGATCCAATAGAATGAGTCCCCGCAACAATCATTTTGATATTTTATAAATGCAATTTTATACCATTTCTAAAAAATAATAGTTAAAAAACTTTATTATTATTTTTTCAATGTAGAGACGACTTTAAAATTATTTTTGATAACTAATTTTTAGAAATGGTATAATTAGCGGTCTATATGTATGAATATGGCCAATTAAATTTCTTCATTACAAAACCAACTAAATTTGGTAATATGGATAGCAAAGGAAATATGATCAGATGCCGTTAAGTGGGAAAAAGATGGCTATGCTAAAATAAAAGACGGAATAAGGAAGCCACATGAAATATAGAAAGGATAATAAAACAGTAATTATTCCTAATCATAAAGAATTAAAAAGAGGATTAGAAAAAGCTTTGTTAAAGTTTTTAAAGGAGATCAAATAATGCGTTATCATTTTAAAATGCATAAAGAAGGAAAGAGCTTTTGGGCTGAATGTCTAGAACTTAAAGGCTGTATTACTCAAGGAAATTCTAAGGCAGAATTATTAGAAAATATGCAAGAAGCTCTTAATTTATACTTAGAAGAGCCTGAAAATTCTTCATATTTAGCTCCTTTACCAAAAAAAATAAAAAAAACTACTGCTTCTATAATTGAAGTTCACGTAGATCCTGAAATTGCTTTTTCATTTCTGGTTAGATATTACAGAATTAAAAATAATATGACTCAAGCTGAATTAGCTAAAGAACTTGGATTTAAAAGAATTTATAGTTATCAACGCCTTGAGAGAAAATGTAATCCTACTCTTGAGACTATTTTTATGATAAAAAGTTTTTTTCCTGAATTTTCCATTGATTATGCTCTTTCATGAAAAAACTCAGATATTTCCAAAAATTACTAGTTTGAAATTTATTTTTTTATCTTTTACATTACATTTAAAGAATCTGTTTCTTTTAATGCTAAATTTAACTCTATTTTCCACGCTCTTCCTTTGTTTGAAAGAGTGACATTTTAATTTAGCCGAAATGTGATTTTTCTACCTAGCTCTAACAAGAATTTGTTTCTTCTTTACAAAAAATATTTTATTTGTAAACAATGTTTGCAAATTATTTTTTGAAATAAAAAAATGCTGCGTTTATTTTTTGTTTTTTTCTTAGTTAATTTCCATATATTTGCAAACAATTTTGAAACAAATTTTCAAGCAACCGTTGCAGCAGAACCTTCCGTGATGTTAGAAGGTTGTGTAAACTTAATGACAGGTCAGTTGTACATAAATGACGTTGATATAATAGCAGAGGGAAAAGAGCCAATTTACTTTTCAAAATCTTATACCAGTATGTTTTCTGCGTATTCTTTAGACGATCTTATTGGTAGGTGGTCTGAAATTGAAGATGCCGTAAATGAGGGATGGGGAGGGGATAAACATGTGATGGCATATATTGGATATGACTATGAGAGAAAAAAAGATTATTATATTAGAGCTAATAGAAGAGCAGATGTATATGATCCAAACGGAACAATGTTGAGTTTTGAGTTTCCTCAAGTTAAACCACCTAAAAAAAAATTTTGGGACACCAAAGAAGAAAAAAAAGAAAAAAAACAAGAATTTGAAGATGAAAAAGCTAAAACAAGACCTTTAAAATTAATAGAAAATCAAAATTTTTATCAAAAAGCTATTACGAATGCAAAGGATAACTATAAGAATACTACAGCTAAAGCTCATGGAGAGCACAACTTAAGAGTTAAATCACCTAACGGAACAATAAGGCATTATTATAGAAAAGATGCCGCTTTTGATCCCTATTCACTTGAATGGGAAATCCTTCCAAATGGGAATAAACTTGAATATATTGTAAAAGATCATGAGCTGAAAGAAATAAAAAGTAAAAGTCCAAGTGGCAAAATCTATGCTCGGTTAACATTAAATAAAATTTATCAAAAAGATAAAACTTTAGTAGTAGAGACTAATTCTCAGAAAACAATCAAATATGAATATAAAAAAGAAAAAATAAAAGATGAAAACAAAGAAAAAAAGGAAAAAAGTTTTTTAGGACATAAAACATCTCCATATGGAGATGAACATTTTGAATATCATAAAAATAAGTTTTTCTTATTAAAAACTTGTATTTACCCTCAAAATAGGCTTTTTCAAATTGAGTATTACGACAATAACAAAAAAAAAGACTGGAAAAGGGTCTCGGAGCTCAAATCATATTTAGGTAAAGCTCAAAATTTAAAAACTCTTTATCGAATTTATTATGAACAAATACCTGAGTTAAACAAAACAAAAGGCCAAACAACTCTCATAGATGCAAATGGGAATCAAACTAAATATTTTTTTTCAACAAAACTTAGATTAGAAGGAATTGAAAGATTTGAAAATGTTAATGGTGGGCAGAAGTTTAAAAATTTTGAAGAATTTATTTGGAGGGATAATGGCTTTTTTCTTGGTCAAATATATATCAATGAACACAGGCAACGAGTAAAAGCTATAAGAAATATCTATGGTGGGAACACAGGAAACATAATAAGTCAAATAACTTATGGAAATATATCTGGAAAATGTAATAAATCTATCGAGCTAGGTAGTGATAATTTGCCCATAGATAATGGGATTGAAATGTATGTGAAAAATTATACATATAGCAATAATAATCAAATCAAATCTGAGATCGATCAAAACTCTTTTGGAACTGAATATACCTACCTTACAATGAAAATTCATGGAGAAGATTTTGAAACAAGTTTACCTTTAACAAAATTTACAATTTTTAATTCAGAGATAAAGAAAAGAATTTTTTATTCATATGATAACGATAATGTTTTAATAGAAGAGATTGAAGATAATGGTGTCTCTCGACAAAAAGAGAATTTAGAAGGAGTAACTAGAAGGATAATTAAAAGAATAGAGCCTCAGACAAAAGAACCATATGGTTTAGCCGAGTATGTTAAAGAGTATTATTATGACATAGATGAAAAAGTAGAGAAGTTTCTAAAAAAAGAAAAATATGAATATTCAAAAAGTTGCAAAGTTATAAAAAAACATGTTTTTGGATCAGACGATGAACTGAAATATACTCTAAATTATGAATATGATCCCAGTAATGATAATTTAATTTCTGAAAATGATCCTTTAGGAAGAAAAGCATTTTATAACTATGACAAAAACAGCAATAAAATTTATGAAAAGACTTTTACTAACAAGGAAATATATTTTGAATATGATCTATGTAATAGATTAGTTTCAAAAACGATTAAAGATAAGAAGCAAAACTACATTGAAGAATATGAATATGATGCTAAGCATAATAAAATTTCTCAAAAGGATTTTTATGGAAATATCACTAGGTTCAACTATGATTCTTTAGGAAATGTTATCGAAGAGATTTCTCCAAAGACTGAAGATTGTTTTGGAATAGCTTCTTTTTCCAAAAAGTGTTTTGAATATGACGCGTTTTCTAGACAAATTAAAAAAACAGATGAAAAGGGAAATTCAACAAATATTTCCTATAATATTTTTGATCAACCAATAAAAATTGAATACCCCGATGCTACTACAGAGGAATTTGAATATAACTTAGATGGAACTCTAAAACATCACATAGATCAAATTAAAACAAAAATTGAGTATACATATGATTATTTGAAAAGAGTTATTTCAAAAACAATACTATCTCCTACAAATGATGTTTTATCAGAGGAGTTTTTTGAATATGATGCTTTTAATCTTATTTCAAAAACTGATAGGGCTGGAAATATCACAAAATATACTTATGATGGAGCCGGAAGAAAGATAAAAGAAGAAGTTTTTTCTGAGGCGCAATCTAATCTTTCAAAAGAAGAGTATTTTTATGATGAACTTGGGTTTTTAGAAAAAACTTTTAAAGCTGATTCTTTATTTACCATTTATAAAAGAGATTTTCTTGGAAGAGTATTAGAAGAAAAACAAAAAGATATTAATGGTTATGAGCTTAGAAAAGTTCAACATCAATACGATGATAAAGAGAATAAAAAAATTATTATTTTATATATATCAGAAGGGGAGTCTAAAGAAACAAAGACATTTGATTCATTAGATAGGCTTATAAAAGTTGAAGACTCCTTAAAAAACGCTACAACATATCTTTATGATGCCTTTTACAATGAAAAATTAGATCAAAATGTAAAAAGAATAACTACGATTAATCCACTTAAGCAGAAGACTATTAGAATTTTTGATTCATTAGATAGAGAAAGAATAATAGAAAATATCGATCCAAATGGCAAAACAATATCCTATGAAGAAAAGTTTTATGATGATAATGGAAATTTAACAAAGCAAGTAAGCTCGATTTACATAAATCCCGATGAAATATCAAAAACTATTACAACTATATGGCAATACGATGAAATGAATAGGCTTACTGAATTAACAGAAGCACATGGTTCAAAAAATTCAAAAACTACAAAATACTCTTATACCGATAAAGGACTAATAGAAAAAATAATCAAACCTGATCTAAATGTTTTGTTTTATGAGTATGGTTCTCTTGGAAATAATACAAGAATATATTCTTCAAAAAAAGATATTGATAATCGTTTTGAATATAACAAGTTAAATCAAGTAGTGTTAGCAAGAGATGCAGATGATTTTACAACAAGAAGGAAATATGATATTTTTGGCAATATTTTAGAAGAGGGTTTACCCAATGGTCTTTCAATTTCAAATGAATATGATCTTTTAAACAATAAAATAAAAACAGCATTTCAGGATGGATCTTCTGTAGAATATAAATATAATCCCATATATCTAAAAGAAATAATAAGAAAAGATAAAAATGGTTTTGAGTTATATAAACATGAATATTTAAAGTATGATTTATCCGGTAACTTATTAAAAGAAAATCTAATCTTAGACTCAGGCGACGTTGAATATTTCATTGATAAACTCTCTAGAGTAACAAAAATAAAAACTAAATTTCATGATCAACTATCTGAGTATGACTCAATTGGAAGAATATCAAATATCAGTTGGGATTATTTTTTAAAAGATAGTTATAATTATTCACATGACGATCTAAATCAAATCATTTCTGAAACTGGATTATTTTCAAATAATTATCAATTTGATTCACATAATAATAGACTACTCAAAAACGAGGACTTGTATAAAGTAAATGATCTGCATCAAGTAGATGCTACTCATGATTCTGAATTTGAATATGATGAAAATGGAAATCTTATTAAAAAAACCTCCTCAGACGGCTCAGTTTTTTATGAATATGATTCTCTAGATAGGTTAATTAGAGTTACAGATCCTTCATTGTATGATTTGGAATTTATATACGATCCGTTTAATAGAAGAATGAGTAAAATTTCAAAATATAATTCATTGTTCAAACTTGATGATTGTAAATATTTTTTATATGATGGCCAAAATGAAATTGGCTCATTTGATCAGAATTTCAATCAAAAAGAACTTAGGATCCTCTCTGATACTAATAAAGCTGAAATAGGCTCTGCTATTTCATTTGAGATTGATGGTTATATATATGCTCCAATTTATGATGTTTCAGGAAATGTTGTCTCTTTGATTTATAACTCTTCACTGTATGAGCATTATAGATACTCAGCCTTTGGAGAAAGAAAGATTTTTTCCGGTTCAGGTTATGAAAAGAAAAAATCATCTATAAATAATCCCTGGCAGTTTTCTTCCAAAAGGATAGATGAAGAAACTAATCTTATCTACTACGGCAGAAGATATTACGATCCGATCTTAGGAAGATGGATTACTCCCGATCCACAAGGTTTTGCAGATGGACCAAATTTATATGCATTTGTATTAAATTCTCCTCTTACGAGGATTGATTTATATGGGCTAATGGTGTTTCCTGCTATGATTACAAATCCTAGTTATTCACAAGGCAATCGTTTTTCTGAGGATAATCTTTCTCTTCTTCAAAGATCTTTAGATTCTAAAGAATTTAAAAAAAATGTAGTAAATTTTTTCTTTGAAGGAACTCAAACTCAAAAAATTCTTAATAATGAAGATCCTTCTAGAAAAATAAATTTAGGATCAAATGATTTTGCAGATGGCAGAAATATAGGGGCTACTTTTGGTATTAATACGACTAGTCAAGAAGCAATGGAATATGGTAAAATAATATCCAATTATTCCGGTGGTAAAAGTGTTCATCTTTTACATAATGAAACTAGAGGGGGTTTTTGGGATGTGTCAAGAGCTGGATGTGAAGGGATTTTTCATAAAGACACCAAAAGTGTTAAAATGCAAAAAGAGATATGGATAGATTATTTATCGAAATCAGATAAAAATTACTTGCATATTTGTCAAAGTGAAGGAGTGACTATCACAAGAAATGCCCTAGAGGGGACTGATCCGAATTTAAGAAAAAGAATTGATGTCCTTGCTTTTGCTCCCGCAACGTACATAGATGAGGATTTATGTAATTCAAGGATTCATTATATTAGCAGAGACTTTGTTCCTTATCTGGACCTTCCGGGATATGCTCGTAACATAGATAGCATAGTTAGGATAAAGCCACATCCCAATGCAAAAAAACTTGATCATAATTTTAATAGTCCTTCATATCAACAGTCTTTAAAGTACTCCATTGAAAGTTATGCACAATAATAAAGGATCAATTATGAGGTTTGTTAATTTAAGTATTATAGTAGTTTTGTTTTTTTGTAGCGGTTGTTCTAAAACAGAATACGAAAAAAAACGAAATCTAGAAAATAAAATAATTGGTCAGACATGGAGACAGCTTGAAAAGGAAAAGAATCTTGTTCCTTTGGGGGAAGGTAAAAGCATAACCCCTGGAAGCGAATATATAGGGTTATATTTTCAGTATTTTAATCCAGTAACAATGGAGGAAGCTAGAGAACTGGTCATATATGCTGCTGAGACTCTTTTACATAATCTGAATTCAAATGAAAAATTAAATGAATCGATAGATAAACCGTATCCTGTGAGCTGGATTGAAATTCGTATACATGTATATAATCCCGATTATTCTAATATTCAGCCACCTGGTATTAGCATTATTCACCTTAAAAGAAATACCTTAACATACTTAACTGAGGAAAAGCGTTTCGAAATAATCCATAAAGAAACATATGAAGAAGCGTTAGAGAAATTGAAAAATAATTGAGGTTATTTGCAATTGTCCATGCATCGAACATGGGTTTTGTGCCTTACCTGGACCTTAGGGATATTTTCGTAATAAGGATCAATTATGCGAGTTATTAATTTAAGTATTATATTAGTTTTGTTTTTTTGTAGCAGTTGTTCAAAAACAGAATACGAAAAAAAACGAGATCTAGAAAATAAAATAATTGGTCAGACTTGGAGACAGTTAGAAAAGGAAAAGAATCTTGTGCCTGCAGGAGAGGGTAAAAGTATAACTTTAGGAAATGAATTTATTGGGTTATATTTTCAATATTTTAATCCATTAACGATAGACGAAGCTAGAGAACTGGTCATATATGCTGCTGAGACCCTTTTACATAATCTGAATTCAAATGAAAAATTAAATGAATTAATAGCTCATCCCTATCCCATGAACTGGATTGAAATTAAAATATTTACTTATAACCCAGATTGCTCCGATATTGAACCTCCCGGTATAAGTATCGTTAAGTTTAGAAGAAATAATTTAGAATATGTAACCGATGAAAACAAAAAATTTAAAATAATCCATAAAGAAACATACGAAGAAGCGTTAGAGAAATTGAAAAATAATTGAGATGACTGTTATTTATCTTGCATCGGACATAGATTTTGTTCCTTACTCGGATCCCATGAGATATAATCGTAACATTGAGAGTGTAGTTAGAATAAAACCACATCCAAATGCAAAATTTCATGATCATAATTTTAATAGTCCAACATATGAAAATTTTTTAAGAGATAACATAGGAAGTTATGCACAATAATAAAGGAGCAATTATGAGGTTTATTAATTTAATAGTTATAGGAGCTTTGTTTTTTTGTAGCAGTTGTTCTAAAACAGAATACGAAAAAAAACGAGATCTAGAAAATAAAATAATTGGTCAGACATGGAGACAGTTAGAAAAGGAAAAGAATCTTATTCCTGCAGGCGAGGGAGGTAGTATTGTTGAAGGAAATGAATTTGTTGGATTATATTTTCAATATTTTAATCCACTAACGATAGACGAAGCTAGAGAATTAGTTATATATGCCGCTGAGACCTTTTTGCATAATCTGAATTCAAATGAAAAATTAAATGAATTAATAGCTCATCCCTATCCCATGAACTGGATTGAAATTAAAATATTTACTTATAACCCAGATTACTCCGATATTGAACCTCCCGGTATAAGTATCGTTAAGTTTAGAAGAAATAATTTAGAATATGTAACCGATGAAAACAAAAAATTTAAAATAATCCATAAAGAAACATACCAAGAAGCGTTAGAGAAACTGAAAAAATAGTTGAGGTTATTTGCAATTATTCATGCATCGAACATAGACTTTGTTCCTTACTTAGATCCCATGAGATATTACCGTAACATTGATAGTGTAGTTAGAATAAAGCCACGACCCAATGCAAAATTTCATGATCATAATTTTAATAGCCCTTCTTATGAAATTTTTTTAAGAGATGACGTAGAAAGTTATGCACAATAGTAAAGGATCAATTATGAGAGTTATTAATTTAATGGTTATAGGAGCTTTATTTTTTTGTAGCAGTTGTTCTAAAACAGAATACGAAAAAAAACGAGATCTAGAAAATAAAATAATTGGTCAGACATGGAGACAGTTAGAAAAGGAAAAGAATCTTGTCCCTGCAGGCGAGGGCGGTAGTATTGTTGAAGGAGATGAATTTATTGGGCTATATTTTCAATATTTTAATCCATTAACGATTGGTGAAGCTAGAGAACTGGTCATATATGCTGCTGAAACTTTTTTATATAATCTGAATTCAAATGAAAAATTAAATGAATTAATTACTCATCCCTATCCCATGAGATGGATTGAAATTAAAATATTTACATATAACCCAGATTACTCCGATATTGCCCCTCCTGGTATAAGTATTATTCGGTTTAGAAGAAATAATTTAGAATACATAACTATTGATAAAAAGAATTTAGAAACAATCCATAAAGAAACATACGAAGAAGCGTTAGAGAAACTGAAAAAATAATTGATGTTATTGCTATTGTTATGGGATATTTTTGTAATAAATAAACTAGATAATGAGAGAGATTAAAAATATGAACAATGACTCACTAGAAAAAAGCATTATTAATGAAGAGATGCAAGCCTTGAGAAATAAAAAGAAATTTAAAATTTATGCTATTTGCTTTAGCATTTTTTATATTATTATATTTCCCGTTTTATTAATGATGGTAGCAATGTCTTTCATGGTATTTGGTGGTGCTCGAACTTCAGCTATAGCGGGTTTTACTATGATTGGTTGTATATATTGTATTCCATCGTCTGTGCTTGTTACTATTCCCTTGTTAGTACTGAGATATTTTCGAGAAAAATACAGTAAGCCTTTGTTATTTTGTCTGATACCTATTTATACCTTTATTTGTGTTTTTGTTGTGATGAACTTCCTCGATAGATAAATTAAAAATATCTATAATTTAAAGATGTTCTCTATTTTGTTCTTCTTTTAAAAATAATACAAAAGGTAAAAAATTTTGATCTGCTGTAATCGTTTCTAAACAATTTAAATACTCATCTCTATTTTTTTCATGGACGATTGTCCAAGAGTAGCCTCCTGATAAAAACATACTATTCATTAATAGGCGAGCTATCCTGCCATTTCCATCAATATATGGATGTATGTACACAAACATGTAGTGTCCCAATATTGCTCTTACCGCCGCGTTTTCTTCATTTTTCAAACAATAAAACAAAGCATCCATTGAATCCATTAGAGCTTCTTTAGGGGGGGGGCACATGTCTTGAGTTTCTAATGTATACTTGCGTTGATCTGTAGCCTAAAAGGTGTCTTTCAGATAGCAAATTAGCTTTTATTTGTGGGGCAAAAAGATTTATATACCATTTTTGTAAATCTTTTTCGAATACTGAGCCCGGTTTTTTTGTTGTTATCATTTTTGCAATTGACTTTTTTGCTTCTAAAAAAGCTTTTGAATATCCTTTTGCCGCTAAAGCATTCTTTTCAAGGGGTACTTTATTTAGCTGAGCTTGCTTAATTAATTCTATGGTTACCTGGTAACCTTCAATAGATAAAGAGTTGTAAGCATCAAAGGTGTATAGATCGTCAATTTTATTTAAAAGTTTAATTTTATTTCTAATTGAAGGTTTTGGAAAGTTTTTGATAACTGTTTCTCTATGTAATTGCCAAAAACCTATTACTCTATCAGCGTAAATTGAAGTTTGTTTAACACTTTTTATTATAGCTGAGGATTTAAATGGATTTTTTGGTTTAACTATCATCCCATATAATTCTAATTCATTTGTTATAGCCTCTGCCATCTTGTTATTTTTAAGATGATATTTATAAGCCCCAACAATTCTTGAAGCGGGTATTTTCATGTCATAATCTAATATAATTTTGGTGAACTCAAAACTATGTTTAATACTGCGAAGAGCTATTTCGGCGTCAATGGATTTCTTTTCAAAAAATATAGGAGCTGTTTTGCAAAGCGCATAAGCTAGAGACATTGTCTGTATATTTTTAATTTCAGTTTTTTCTTTAGGAATTGCTTTAGGATCGTTATAGATTAATACAGAAGAATTGAATAATAAGTTTAAACACTTGCCACTCCCTCCGCGAGTTGTTATTACGATTAGTTGTTTGGGAATAGTAGTTTGATTTAAATGTAAATCTAATGAACTTTTAGCAGAAAGACAATAATCTTTTTCAAGTCTATCTTCTAAATAAAGTCTGAAAAAATCCCAAAAACTGGCATACCAAAGCGTTGAATTTTGATAATTCTCTGTCGGATTTAACACCATATACCAGCCCTTGATAATCTCTTTTAACCAATGGGATTTAATAAGGAATTCTCTAGAAGCTCTAGATAGTTGATTAGATTTAATGATATTAGCTTTGTTTTTTTTGACAGCAGTTTTTAAATCTTTTAAACTTTTTGTGATATTTGTTTTTGATTTCATAAGTGGTTTTTAATTTTTATTTTAAATTTTTACTGTATTATTATGTTGTTTTTTAGGTGTTTTTTCAAAAATATTTAAGTGATTTAGAAATCGAATAGAAGGCGTTTTCATAGAGAGTTTTTAGCTTTTTAAGGGGTAAATTTCTACTGTATTATTATGTAAATATTTACTGTATTATTGTGTTGTTAACCGAAGTGGTTAAATTATTTTTTCTATAGTATAGGAAAATTTAAAAAAATTAAGCATTTGATTTTTTTTTAATTTTTCAGATAAAATGTTTTGAGATATTGAAATCTTTAGATTGATTTTGAAAAAAAACGATTTTGCTTAAACCCTTAAATTTATGGTAGCTAAATGATTATAACGTTTGATCAAATTATAACAAATATAGCTGTGGGAGATTTAGATTTACAAAACGATCTTCTTGAGGATGTTAGGAATAATAAGGCTCTTTTCGATGATCTAATTAAATATTATGAATATTTATGTAGAAATTTAAAATCGGTGCATTCTAATGATTTCAATAAAATGTTTGTTTTGATAAATATTTTAGTCTTGGCCAAAGGAGACAAAGCATTTAATTGTTTTTTCTCTTTCATAAATAAAATAAATAAACTTGAAGAAACTATATTTTACGAAGAGTTTAACATATTAGAAGTTTCATGTATTTTATATCAATGCGTAAAGAGCGAGTGGACTCTTTTGAAAAAGATAATTGAGCATCCAAATTTAGAAATGTTTTGGAAAATAATTGCTGTGGATGCTTTTTGTTATTGTGTGGCAGCAAAAAAAAACCCAAGAACAAATGCAATCAATTATCTCAAAAAAACGCTTTGCAAAAACATTGCTGAAAATAAAGAATGCACTCATTTAGTATTTGCTTGTAATTTTATCAACCCTAAAGAGGTAATTGAAGAAATAAAAAATGCATATACAAGATTTTTAGTATCGGATGCTATAACTATAGATGAAGTGTTAGATAGTGCAAAAATGCCCATTAAAAAATTAATGAAAGAGTTAAAAGATGCTCTTCCAACTAAAAACGATTGTTTAGAATCTCTTAGATACATGTTTTCTAGTAAAGGCGATAGAAATGTTGAAAACCCTACTAAACCTGCTGCGAAGAAAAAAAAGAAAGAGGAAAAGAATCTTATTAATAATGAAAAGGATTTTTTGAAATCTCCTGTGGTTAATTTTTGCCTTCCTGCGATTCATTTTGATTTAAGTGAGAATCAATTATTGGATGAAATTGAAAAATCAGATCATGCTCTTTTATTAAAGTTCTTTGATCAAAATAAACCAGATAAAATTAATGAAAAAAGTTTTTCTCTAGTATTGTCGTTAAAAGAAAAATACTCCCATATACCACTGTTTTGGCATTTAATTGATGGAATTTACATGGTTAAAAACATGGTTGATAAATCCATTGAAATATTATTTTATATGGTAGAAAAATTTCCAGATGATTTAATGACCAAAATAAAATATGGTGAATATCTTCTTAGGAGAGGAGAGTATGATAAAATTGCTAAATTTTTTGATAATAAATTCACTTTGCAATCCTTATATCCTGAAAAAGAGAGCTTTTTTATAGAGGATTTTCAAATATTTTCAAGTTTTATGATAGCATATTTTGCTACAATTGGAAAATTTAAAGAGGCTGATTTTTATTTAAATGGCTTGAAGCAGTTCTCTGATAATAAACAGGTAATTTCAGATCTAGAAGAGATGGTAGGAGATCTTCTTCACCGTCATAAAAAAAAACTTTTAATTTGATTGATTCTAAGTTTTAAATTTAACGATTATTGTAAATTCCTATAGATTTTTCTGTAAGCCTCTAATTTAAAATAAAGCAAGTAATTCCCGTTAAAAAAAATCGCAATGTTGATTTTGAGGTGTTATTCATCTGGGATTTATTTAATTTAGCTTGGTTTTCAAAGCTCTGCCATAAGTTATTGCATACAAGTGATATAAAGCTATAGCCGGCGAAATCTCTATGATTTGAGTAGATTTCGCTGACTATAGCGCTAAAATGAGCTGTTTTTCAAAAAAACACTTGATTTTTAATGATATTTCTGTAAAATATGATGTTAAACCAGCGAAAACTACCTAATATTAGGTGATTTCGCCCGTAATAGGACGAAAATAATGAAAAAAATTTGTGGAAGAGAGAAAGAACTTAAAATTTTACAAAAAATACTTTATTCCGAAAACCCAGAATTTTTAGCAGTTTATGGAAGAAGAAGGATAGGAAAAACTTATTTAATAGATCGGTTTTTTCAAGATAAAGGAATCTATTTTCATTTTACAGGGGTGAAAGGTGCTTCGACAAAGGAACATCTTAAACTATTTAGTTTTGCTTTAGAATCACGTTTGGTAATTGATGAAAAAGCACCGAATATTAAAACGTGGATTGAGGGTTTTAATTTTTTAAGAAAAAAAATATCAAAGATAGATAAAAACAAAAAAATTATTATTTTTTTCGATGAACTTCCTTGGATTGATACTCCAAAATCAGGATTTTTAAAATTTTTGGAACATTTTTGGAATGATTTTTTTTCGCGTAGACCTAATTCAATATTAATTGTATGTGGATCATCAGCTTTTTGGATGATTGAAAAAATTATACATAATAAAGGGGGGTTGCATAATCGTTTAACAGCAACCATACATTTGGAAGCGTTCAATTTAGGAGAAACTGAAAAATTTTTAAATTTTAAAAATATTGAATTAAATAAAAAACAAATTATTGATTTATATATGGTTACGGGAGGAGTTGCTCAATATTTAACATATGTTGAAAGGGGGCAATCAGTAGCACAGATAATTCAAAATTTATGTTTTAAAAAAAACGCACCTTTAATGAAAGAATATCACGAACTTTTTGCTTCACTATTTGATGAACATAGTGAACATTTAGTTATTATAGAAGCTTTAGCAAATAAAAGATCTGGACTAACTCAATCAGAAATTTTAAAAATAACAAAAAAATCTTCTGGAGGGTCTTTTTCAAAAATTTTGGAAGAATTAAAAGAGGCTGGATTTATTGATTTTATTCCTGCATTTAACAAGAAAAAGAAAAATGGTAAATTTTTTTTAGTTGATGAATATTCATTTTTTTATCTTATTTGGCTTAAAGATTTTTCTAATTCTAATTTTCAACCTTTAATGGAAGATTATTGGTTAGTCATGCAAGGAACAGCTAAATATGCTGTGTGGTCAGGATTTGCCTTTGAAACACTTTGTAGAACACATTTATCGCAAATCATAAAAGCTTTAAACCTTCAAGTTGTAGCTATTAATGCTGTGAATTGGAGTTATATTTCTAAAAATAATAAAGATCGTGGAATTCAAATAGATCTTATTATCGATCGAAGAGATGGCTGTATGAATATTTGCGAAATTAAGTTTCATAATAAAGAATTAACGTTTAGTTTCGAAGATGTAAAAAAAATTAAATATAGAAGAGAAAATTTTAGAGAAGTATCTAAAACAAAAAAAGTTTTATTTAATACTCTGATATCAATTTATGGGGCAAAAAATAATTCTAATTTCCAAGAAGCATTTGATAATCAAGTGTTCATTGATGATCTTTTTAATACCTTTTGATAAATTTGATAAAAACCTTGCCCATTGCTGATAAAAGTTAAAAGAGATATTCTTAAATTATTAAAAAATTTGGGAGACTCTAAAATGGTTACTACAGAAACTTTTACTAAAGAACAAATCGACATCTTAAAAAAATATGTCACGAACACTTCGAGTAATATTTTCGTTTTAAAAAACCTTCCAGAAGTTATTAAAGGAGCTTTGTTTTCTAGATATTCTAGATCTTCATTAGGCTTAAGATCTCTTTTATTAAAAGATTTTATATTAAATGATGAGATCTCTTTTTCTCAGTTTGATCAAAGCAAAGATGAAAAAGAAGATGATGGATTAGCTGTTGAAAAGGCTAACAACTTTTATGATAGAATTTTAGATGGTTTTGGTGATGATTCAATAGGGGAGCTTGGCGGAGCTCATTTAGCTGTAGAAAATGTTTCTATTCTCGCTGCTAAAATTATTGAAGATTGTAGAATAGGCGGATCTCCTTTAGAGAAATCTACAAGATATATCTATTTCGATAAAAAAGTTGATGGTGAATATCTTTTTTATAAAGAGCCAATTTTAATGACCTCTGCTTATAAAAAAATATATTTAGATACTTGCAATCACCTTTTTGATACCTATTCAAAATTGATTCCACCACTCACTAAAATAATAAAAAAAGATTTTCCAAGAGAAGAAAAAGTTTCTGAAGTTGCATATAAAGCAGCTCTTAGAGCAAAAGTTTTGGATTGTTTAAGAGGGCTTCTTCCAGCATCTACTTTAACCAATTTAGGAACTTATGGAAATGGTAGATACTATGAGAATTTAATTAGAAAATCCTCAACTCATAGTTTAGCTGAAATGCAAGAGATATCAAGAGATGTATATTCAGAGCTTTATAAAGAGATGCCATCTTTTGTAAAAAGAGCGGACCTTTCAAGCAAATATCAAATTTCTTATACAAGTTTTATTGAAAAGACTAGACAAAATCTGCAAATCTTATCAGATGAACACTCAAAATTAGTTGAAGAACACACAAACCCTGGTATATATTTAATAAATTCAGATCCAGACGCGGTTGCAAAAGTAGCTGCTAGTCTGCTTTTTGAATTTAATCAATCATCTCTAGGAGCCTTTCAAAAGTATGCAAAAAGTTTATCTAATGAAGAGATTATAAGAATTTTTGAAGCTGCCTCTGTTCATAGAGAAAACAGAAGACATAAATCTTTTAGAGCTTTAGAAAATGCACCATTTACTTTTGAGATGGTAGCTGATTTTGGGATATATAGAGATCTTCAAAGACATAGAATGTTAACTCAAGAAAGGCAGCTTTTAACGTGTGATAACGGCTATTTTATTCCTAAAGAAATTATGGGAACAGAAATGGAAAAAGATTATGAAAATGCTATGAAAAGAGCAAAACAGACATATGACACCATTGCAGGTGAGCTAAAAGAAGAAGCTCAATACATTGTTCCAATGGCATACAATTTACATTGGTATTTTAATATAAATTTAAGATCTCTTCAGTGGCTTTGTGAACTTAGATCAGGCGCTGCAGGACATCAAAATTATAGATATGTTGCTCAAGAAATGGCAAAACAGGTATGCAAAAAATTTCCTGAATTTGAAAACTTTTTTAAATTTGTGGATTTTGAAGGTTATTCTTTAGGACGAATGGATCAAGAAATCAGAAGAGTAGAAAAAACTAGGGCGAGACGATGAAAAAGTTAAAACTTCAATCTGGAAGTGTTTTGGGTGGCATGCTACTCATTGCAGGTAGCTGCATTGGAGCTGGGATGTTAGCTCTTCCGGTATTGTTGGGGCTTACAGGTTTTTTTCCTTCAATAATACTTCTTTTAGTAGCTTGGGTTTTTATGACCTTTACAGGGCTTTTATTAATTGAAGTTAATGGTTGGTTTCATGAAAGAGTAAATATTATATCGATGTCTGAAAAAGCTTTTGGAAGAGCTGGTAAAATAATTAGCTGGGTATTATATCTATTTTTATTTTATTCGCTTTTAGTTGCCTATATTGCTGGTAGTGGAAAACTATTTTCATCATTTCTACCGTTTGCTATATCTCAAAATTTAACAAGTATTTTCTTTGTTATTTTCTTTGGTGTTATAGTTTATTTTGGAACAAAGGTTGTTGATTTTTCAAACCGTCTTTTAATGATAGGATTAATTGTAACCTATCTATTTATGATATTTTTAGGTATTTCAAAAATTCAGTTCTCTCTTTACACACACGTGAGTTTTAAATATTTCTTATTACCACTCGCTGTTTTAGTTACTTCTTTTGGTTTTCATAATATGATTCCAACTGTGACCTCTTACATGAAAGGAGATCTTCAAAAAACAAAAAAAGCAATACTCGGGGGAAGTTTTTTTGCTCTTTTAATTTATCTATTTTGGATAATTTTAATTTTAGGAATTGTTCCGGTAGGTGGAAAATTTGGGTTATATGATGCGTTTATAGAGGGCAACGAAGCGACGATTTCACTTAGAAATGTTTTGCAATCTAAACTAGTTGTAACATTCGCTGCTTGGTTTTCCTTTTTTGCAGTTGTAACCTCTTTTTTAGCTCAATCCTTAGGTCTCATGCACTTTATAGCAGATGGTCTAAAAGTAAAGCCTGATCATAAAAATAACTGGTGGCTTATAATTTTAGCAATTCTGCCCCCAACTATTTTTGCGCTTTCATACCCGGATATTTTTTTTAAAGCTCTTGGGTTTGCAGGAGCATACTGCGCTGTTATAATATTTTGTATATTTCCCGCTTTAATGACGTGGATAGGTAGATACATTAATAAAGAAACAAGCTCATATCATGCAAAAGGCGGAAAAATTTCTTTAATATTGGTTTTACTATTTTCTTTTGTTATAATAGTTAACCAGCTCATTTCTTCTTTTAGGTAGATATTAAACAAAAAGGTGCGAACCTATGATAAAGACAAATAAATTTTTGGGATCCATTTTATTAATTTCAGGAACGACAATTGGTGCTGGAATGCTAGGTCTTCCTGTAATAACTGGTTTTGCAGGCTTTTTCCCAACTCTTTTTGTTTTGTTGTTCTTCTGGGGCTATATGCTAATTACTGCTTTTTTATATTTAGAAGCAAATCTATCCGTTAAAGGAAATGTGAATCTAGTTACCATGGCAGAGCATACCTTAGGTTTTTGGGGTAAAGCTGTAGCTTGGGTATTTTATTTATTACTTTTATATTCTCTAACAGCTGCTTACATGGCAGGATCTGCTCCTTTATTTACAGAAGCTATAAAATATTTTACAGGATATACCCTTCCTCTATGGGCAGGGCCTCTTCCCTTAGTTGCTATTTTTGGAGTTTTCGTTTATTTGGGATCTGCTAGCTCTGATTATATAAATAGGATATTGATGTTTGGGCTTATCGCTGCTTACTTAGTTTTGGCGATACTGCTTCCATCTCATACAGATTTTGATTTGATAAAGCATGTAGATAAAAAAGCTCTTGTATTTAGTTTTCCTATTTTATTAACCTCTTATGGGTTTCATATAATTATTCCAACGCTTACAAATTATATGCGCCATGATGTCAAAAAAATGAAGCTAGCTTTGGTAATAGGTAGTTTAATTCCTTTAATAATCTATGTTGTATGGGAGTTTTTAGTATTAGGAACAGTAAAGCTAACAGGAGATAACTCTCTTGCTCAAATGTATGTAGAAGGGCAAGGATCAACAGCTCCTCTGATTAATAATTTGATTAACGTATTAAAACTTCCTTGGGTTGCTAAAATTGCTAATATTTTCTCTTTTTGTGCGATCATCACATCTTTTATTGGAGTGACACTTAGCTTAACAGACTTTTTATCAGATGGCTTTAAAATCAAAAGAAACAAAAAAGGTAGGCTCTTAGCTTGCGTCTTAACTTTTTTACCACCGTTAATCTTCTTATATGGTTATCAAAGAGTTTTTTTAACAGCTCTTCAATTCGCTGGAATTTTTGTTGCAGTGCTACTGTGTATTCTGCCAGCTTTAATGACATGGAAAGTGAAAGAAGCGAAATTTTATCAATCCTTTAAAGGACGAGTTTTACTAGTTGTTGTTATTTTAATTGCTCTTGCGATAATTGGATTAGATATTTTAGAGGAGATGGGGTTACTCAAAAATCTTATCAGCGGATATCTGAATCAAAATGTTTAAGTTAACCACAGATTTTGAGCCAAAAGGTGATCAACCTCAGGCTATTGAAAAACTCACAAATGGTATAAAAGAAAAAAAAGAGAACCAAGTTCTTTTGGGTATCACAGGCTCCGGTAAAACCTTTACTATGGCAAGTGTTATTCAAAAAATTCAGAAACCCACACTAATTTTAGCTCATAATAAAACTCTAGCAGCTCAGCTCTATCAAGAATTTAAAACGTTTTTTCCTGAAAATGCCGTTGAATATTTCGTCTCATACTACGATTACTATCAGCCAGAGGCTTATATAGCTAGAACAGACACTTATATAGAGAAGGACCTAGCTATCAATGATACAATCGATAAGATGAGACTCAGCGCGACTCGCTCTTTAATCGAAAGAGATGATGTTATAATAGTCTCTTCGATCTCTTGTATATATGGACTTGGTATTCCAGAGTATTACTCTCAAATGATCTTATCTTTAAAAGTAGGGCAAGAAATCCGGCGTGATGATGTGCTTCTTCACTTAGTTGAGCTGCACTATAAAAGAAATGATTATGATCTATCTCGTGCAAATTTCAGAGTCAGAGGAGATGTTTTAGAGATAGTTCCGGCTTACGAAGATGATATAGCTTATCGTATTGAATTTTTCGGAGATGAGATAGAGAGAATATCTATCATAGATCCTTTAACTGCTCAGATATTTAAAAGAGTAGAAAAAATTGAAATTTTTCCAGGATCTCACTTTGTAACTCCTGAAGATGTAAGATTTTTAGCAATAAATAGCATCAGAAAAGAGCTAGAAGATAGAATTAATTTTTTCGAAAAAGAAAATAAACTTATCGAAAAACAAAGAATCAAAGAAAGAACCATCTACGATATTGAAATGATGAAAGAGATGGGGTTTTGCAAAGGTGTAGAGAATTATTCAAGGCATTTCTCTAAAAGACTTCCTGGGCAGCCATCTCCTTGTCTTATGGATTATTTCCCAAAAGATTTTTTGATGTTTATAGATGAGTCTCATCAAAGCATTCCTCAAATGAGGGCTATGTACAATGGTGATAGATCAAGAAAAGAGTCTTTAATTGAGTTCGGGTTTCGTCTTCCTTCAGCTTACGATAATAGACCTCTTAAGTTCGATGAGGTTTTTGAAAAGATAAATCAAGTAATTTATGTATCAGCAACTCCATCTGATTTTGAAATTACTCAATCTCAAGGTGAAATAGTCGAGCAAATTATAAGACCCACCGGTCTTTTAGATCCAAAAATTGAAATAAAAAAAGCAACAGGTCAAGTAGATGATATTTTAGAAGAGATTAGAAAAGAGAAAGAAAAAGGCGGAAAAGTTTTAGTTACAACTCTTACCAAAAGACTATCAGAGGATCTTTCTAAATTTTTAAACGACATTGATGTTAAAGCAAAATATCTTCACTCAGATATAGATACCCTAGAGCGTATAGCTATCATTAAAGATCTTCGGCTTGGAAAGTTCGATGTTTTAGTTGGAATCAATCTTTTAAGAGAAGGGCTTGATATTCCAGAAGTAACTTTGGTTGCAATACTCGATGCTGACAAGCAAGGGTTTTTAAGATCAGAGACCGCTCTTATTCAAACCTGTGGAAGAGCTTCTAGAAACGTAGAAGGCAGAGTTATCATGTATGCAGACAATGAGACTCTAGCTATCAAACACACTCTTGCAATAACTCAAAAAAGAAGAATTATTCAAGAAGAGTTCAACAAAAAGCATGGTATAACCCCTCAAACAGTAAAAAAAGCTAAAATCGAAACCTTAGAAGAGACTTTTGGTATAAAAGAAGATATTGAAACAGATGTTAAAAAAATTGATCTTAGAAAAACTCATACAACTAAAGATCTCGAAGCTAAGATAAAAGAGATGAAAAAAGAGATGAAAAAAGCTGCAAAAGAGATGAGATTTGAAGATGCAGCAAAACTTAGAGACTTGATGCACTACTATCAAAACTTAGAAATAGTTAAATGAAAAAGCAAATTAATAAAGCTTCACCTCTTAAAGGTAAACACCTTGTCAAAAACCCACTTCTTTATTTCTTTTTGAAAAGTGTAGATTTTTTTTCATCACTTTATTTCAAAATTATAAAAATTTTGAAATTAGAATTTTTAAAATCAAAAAAAACTCTTAATAGCGAGAAAATAGAATTAGAAAATTTTATAAAAAATCCTAAAAAAATTCTTCTATCTAACACAGCTCATCTAGGCGATGTTTTGATCTCTTTAAAAGCTGTTTCATTTTTAAAAGAAAAGTTTCCAGATGCTAAAATAGGGTTTGTTTGTTCTTCCGTATCTAAAGAGATTGTAGAAAAGTTTTCTCTTATATATAAAATTTTTGTAGTAGACCACTTCAAAATAAATAGAAAAGAAATTTCTAAATTTCAAAAAATTAGAAAATATTTGAGCTCTAGAAAAAAAGTGATTCATGACATCAAAAAAGAAAAATACGATGTGGCTATAGACTTGCATTATCACTTTCCAAATTCCATATACCTTTTGCATAAAGCAAAAGTCCCAATAAGAATAGGTTATTCAAGTGCGGGTTTTGAAAACTTTTTGACGCATGCGCTTTCTTGGAAAAATAAGAATCAGCATGTTTTTTTATATCAATTAGATCTTCTAAAATTTTTAAATGTAGATTCCAATAATGAAAACATTAATATCGAACCAAAATTATTAAAAATATCGTCAGGTATTTTTACTAAAGAGTTTGTAGATAGGTATAAAGATCAAAATCACAAAAGTTTAGAAAATTTTCATTTGCCTAAAGATTATATCATCTTTCATATCGGTGCAGGCTCAGAAAAAAAGATGTGGGATATAAATAAATGGCAAAAATTAACAGCTGAGTTACTGAAAAAAGGAAAAAATATTGTTTTTACTGGAAAAGGTCAAAATGAAAAAGATCTGATCTCTAAAATTAGTAACGCTCAAAGTTTTTCTAATTCAAAAAACAAGATTTTTGATCTCTCAGATAAACTTAATTTTATAGAGCTATCAGACGTTGTAAAAAATGCAAAACTCCTTGTGTGTGTAGATTCATTTTTGCTTCATTTGGGGACAAGCTTAGATAAGCCTACAATAGTTATTTACTCAGGGATTAATAATGCAAATCATTGGGTAGAAAAAAAACAAAATATTATTCCTATTGTAAAAAAAATGGATTGCAATCCATGCTATATGAAAAATGGTTGCAAATCTATGGACTGTTTAAATACAATCAAAATTGACGATATTTTATCTAAAATGGAGAGTTTTGAATGCAAAAGCTAAAACAAAACCTAAAGGGTTTTTACCTCGCTGTAAAAAAAGATAATTTCAATTTTCAAATATCAAAGAAAAATTTAAATGAAAAAATAAAAAATTTCTCGCCTTGGATGGAAAGACAGATAAATAGTGAGTTTAAAAATTTTCAAAATAAAAAAAATGAAATTGATCAAACCATTAAAAATCTAAAAGATCAAAACCTTTTAAAAGAAGCAGAGCTCATTAAAGTAAAAATAAAAAATAATAAAATAAAATATCAAAATTTTTTGCATCTAAAATTTCATCCCAGGTTCGTTAGATTTAACAATTTTTTACAAAAATCAAAAAAATTAATAAAATTTCCAGATATAGAATTTTTATACTCAATCGCAGATTCCCTAGACAACCCAAAACTAATAGAGTGTTTACAAGCTCCCGTATTTTGTATTTCAAAGAAAAAAAATAATAACAAAGTTATTTTATTTCCTCACATAGAATGGATGGAGAAAAATGATTTATTGTTAGATAGATTAAGTAAAGCAGCCCTGCAGTTAAATTGGGATCAAAAAGAGTCACAGGCTTTTTGGAGGGGAACTACTACAGGGTTTTTAGATTTAGATAAAAATGAAAGACTTAAAATCGTAAAGCTAGCATCTCATTATCCCCATCTGATTGACGCTTCTTTTTCTAATATAGTTCAGATATCTGAGGAAAATAAAAAATATTTAGTAGAAAATTTCGAATTAAAAGAAAAAGCTTCCCCTATAGATCAAATCAAATATAAATACCTACTATCTATAGATGGTAACGCTTTTTCAGGTTCATTTTTTTGGCAGCTTTTCTCTTCTTCTGTGGTTTTAAAAAATAGCTCTGATTATTTAGAGTGGTACTATTCAGGGGTTAAAAGCGATAAGCATTATTTAGAGTTCGATTCAGATAAAGACTTAATATCTAAAATACATTGGCTCAAGGACAACGATAAAAAAGCTAAAAAGATTTCAGAAAATGCAAACGCTTTCGCTAATGAAAATCTCACAAATGAAGCTACTCTAGCGTATGTTTTCAAGCTTTTAAAAAAAAATAGTGAAATTATTAAAAAGTAAGTCTTTTAGAAAATCATTTAAAAATCGTTAAATATGATTGAGTTTTTCATTATATAAAAAAAAGAAAAGATATATAATAGTAGACAGCTTTTTAATGTTTGGAAAAAATGAAACAAAAAATACAAGATTTTTTAGCAAGCTTTTCTCTTGCAACAATTATAATTACCGGACCTTGGTTAAAAGAATTAGGACATAAAAATGCTCATCTAGATTCTTCTTTTATTCGTATATTTGTTAGTACGATATTTTTAACAATAGGAATTTTTACTTTTATATTCTATTTATTAAAATCAAAAGGCATATATAGTAAAAAAAAAATAATTAGATATTCTTCATATGTATTATTATCAATATCTTTAGTTTTTTTTCTTAGAACTATTATAAAAATCTGTCCCTCAAATATAAAAAAATACATATATTTTATATTATTCTTATTCTTACTTGTGATTGTCTTTAAAAAATTCTTTGCTATAAAAAAATATGCTCGAGCTAAAATGGTCACTATTTTTTTTGTGATTTTATTTCCTTTTTCTTTAATCGTTTTACAAAAAATCTCTCATGATTTTTTTTTCAAAAAAACAAAAAAAATTGTGAGAAGCGATGACACGAAACCTAAAGTAATTTGGATTATTTTTGATGCATGGGATAATTATTTGACTTATGAAAAAAGAATAAACAACATTTCTCTTCCTACATTAGATAATCTTAAAAAAAACTATTTTTCAGCGACAAAGGTATATCAACCTGCAAATTTAACTCAGAAATCTATTTTCGCATATTTAAATGGACAACAATCAATAGATAAAGAGGCCTTAGCTCAAAATCGCTTTAGAATAGAACATACAGGAGAATTACTCTATGGCTGGGATAAATTTCCTTCTCTTTTCGATAAACTTTCTTTATTAGGTATAAATTCATCAGTTACGGGTTGGCATCTTCCCTATTCGAGACTGTTTGATAAATATGTGGTAAAAAATAATATGTCTAATCATGAATATGATGAAACTTTTAAAGAAAAAATAAAAAGAATTTATGTACTTTTAATTGATTTTTATTTTATTCACCCTATAGATAAACTGAGTTTTCATAAAATAAAACTGCATATAAAACAAAAGAGGGACATTAAACACAATGCGTGGATTCAAAGATACAAAAGAATACATGATGATGCAAAAAATATTATAACCGATCCGTTTTCAAACTTTTGTTTCATTCATTATTCAATTCCTCATCCTCCAGTAATATATAATAATCATAAGAAAAAATTTACAAATAAATTTCTTTCTTATTCTGATAATTTAGTGTTAGTTGACAAAACTATGAAAGAGATCAAAAAACTTCTGGTTGAAACTAAACAATGGAATTCATCTACTATTATTGTAACCGCTGATCATTGGTTTAGGCCTTCTATGTGGGAAGGGGCAAAATTTAAAGAGTTTTGTATAATCTCAAAAAAAGAATCGGAAATATTGCAAGAAAGACCAGGGCCTTTAATCCCTTTAATTATTAAAATGCCTTATCAAAAAAAAGGAATATCTTATTCAAAACCTTTCAATGCGATAGTTCTTCATGATCTTGTTTTGGAGATATATAAAGACAAAATTAAAAATGAATCGGATCTTGCTAATTGGTTTGACAACATAGATGAAAAACTTAGGCTTCCTAATTTAAATTATTGATAAATAAAGAGGTTATCTTAATAATATTTGAAAGATTCAATTTCTAAATACCTCGGCTCAAAGACGATAAAAATGCTAAAAAAATAGCAGAAAAATCCAAATGCAGTCGCTAATGAAATCTCACAAATGAAGCAACTCTTGCTTACATATTCAAGCTTTTAACAAGACTCTCTGAAATCTAAAGAAATTAAGCGTGGTTTTTAAAGGAATGGAGAAAATTAAATCTTAATTAAAATAGATTTTCTGCTTCTGCAAAAATATTTTTCTTTACGCTTGTACTTTTCTTTTTAGATTGGATACTCCAAAAATATGAGTAATGACCTTCTTTTTGCAGTAGCTCTTCATGCGAGCCACTTTCAATAAGTTTACCCTCATTAATTACTATAATTTTATCAGCGTTTACTATTGTAGATAATCTATGTGCGATAATAATAATCGTTTTTTCTTTTCTTAAATTATCGATAGCTTCTTGAATCAATTTCTCTGAATGCGAATCTAAATGAGAAGTCGCTTCATCTAATATAAGTATGCTTGGATTTTTAATTAGAGCGCGAGCTAAAGCTACTCTTTGTCTTTCTCCTCCAGATAGTTTGTGACCCTTTTCTCCAACTGTAGTTTTATATTTTTTAGGAAGTTTAGCAATAAAATCATGTGAATAAGAAAGCTGAGAAGCTTTTAGTACCTCCTCAAAACTAGCTTTTTCATTTCCAAACCTAATATTCTCTTCAATTGTATCATGAAATAAGAAGATATCTTGATTCACGATTCCTATTTTTTCTCTCCAGCTACTTAATGAAATTTTATTTAACTTTAAATCATCTACTATAATGGATCCTTTTGTTGGTTGGTATAAATTTAAAAGAAGATCGATTAAAGTGGATTTTCCTGCTCCTGATTTTCCAATTAATGCGTAAGTTTTTCCTTTATCAAAAGAAAAAGTAAAATTATCAAGTGCTGGTTTTTTTCTATCTTTATATCTAAAAGTGACATTTTTAAGTGTGATCTTTTTGGAAAATTCTTTTAAATCTTCTCCACCTTGAGAAGAATATTCTTTATCATCATCTTTTAGAATTTCCTGTAGTCTCTGTAATGGGCCTCTGCAACTTATTACTGCACTAAGGCTATTCATGCATTGCTGTAATCTAGTTGACAACCTATAAGCAATGAAAATAAATACAAGTATAGATGCTATAAAGGAGGGGGAATGGCGAAGCATTAGAGCCCCTACGATTAACATTAAAGCAATTACGATGATACCAATTATTTCACCAAATGATTGAATAAGCGTATTCCAAAAGATCAATTCAGAATTAGATTTAGCTATTTTAATTAAAATATTTTTTGTTTTCTTTACTATTGAATCTTGTCGATTAAACATATGTATAAGTTTAATTCCGTTGATATTTTGATTGGTTTTAGAGCTGAATTTTACTTCGTCTTTAGTGAGAGTAACGGATAAGTTGTTTAATCTTCTCAAAAGTAATTTATAAAAAGAATTAACAATGAAAAAAAAGGCCAATAGGATAAATGTCAAAATATAATCAATTTTCATAAGCCAAGCCAGAGATATTAATCCCATTATTAAAGAAGTAAATCCTCCATTTATTTGCATTAAGAGTGAAGGGATGACCCCAGGTGATGAATTATAGTTTAATAAATCTCCCACTTGAAATTTACTAACAAAAGGATAAGAAAAACTAAAAATTTGTTTGTAAATTTTAGCTTGCATTTGAACAGAAACTTTTAAAGCAATTTGAGAAACGATATATTGAGATAAAAAAACAAATGAACTTCTGATAAATTGAATAAACAGAGCTATGATGATAAAAAATAAAAACTGACGGTTT
>SDBV01000683.1_pt1 | contig 48984 bp, 51 predicted proteins | sample 2277081 | NCBI WGS metagenome assembly SDBV01 (sample SAMN10402039, study PRJNA504765) | marine sediment metagenome | isolation source: marine sediment core GS10_PC15, 223 cmbsf | place: Arctic Ocean: Southern Knipovich Ridge | collected 2010
CGGGCCTTGCATCAAGGATAGGCGTAGAGCATAAAGACGGTAAACGGAAGCGTGTGACCCGTCGTTCGAACGAAGAATTGGACTGATGATCCATCCCGCAAATACAGCACTACCCTTTTCGTATAGCATGAACGCGGGTCTCGCAGCGAGCTTCAGTCGTGCCGTTCACTACAGCCTCAGCATAGAAAACCCAAATCATTGGGTTTTCTTTCCACTCGGTTTTCGCTCGTTGAAGCAGCACTGTACTTACAGGATGGATCATTAGGAAATACGGATGTCACGATTGAAAGAAAAGTACTACTCCGAAATTCGTCCCAAGCTGCAAAAAGAGCTGGGCTACAGGAGCATCGAGCAGGTTCCCAGACTAACGAAGATAGCGTTAAACATGGGGGTGGGTGACGCGAAGCAGAACACATCGATGTTGGATGCCGCCGTAGAGCAGCTTTCTCAGATTGCGGGTCAGCATCCATCTATCAGGCGTGCGAAGACGTCGGTTGCTGGGTTCAAGGTAAGGGACGGGATGCCCGTCGGCGTAGCGGTGACCTTGAGGCGCGAGCGTATGTACGAGCTTTTTGATCGAATAACCACGATTGCCATTCCGAGAGTTCGTGACTTCCGTGGACTCAACCCGCGCTCGTTTGACGGGAGGGGAAACTTCTCTTTTGGGATAAAAGAACAGTTAGTGTTTCCTGAGATCGATTACGACTCGATAGACCAGGTTCGGGGTCTCGATGTGACGATCGCGACAAGTGCGGCAACAGATGACGAGGCTCGTCTATTGCTAGAAGCTTTTGGGTTTCCGTTTCGTCAAATTGAGGAACAGCAGAGCCCGCCGGAAGAAGGCGATCAAAGTAGACCACAGGCTGAGCCCGAGGAGGAGGAGGAGGAGGTCAGTGCAGAAGCTTCAGATGAACCTGAAAACGTCGAAGACTCATCCAAAGATGCGAAAGACGGCGGAGCTGAGGTTGAGGAGCCTGTTTCTGATAAGGCTGAAGAGAATATTGAACAGAAGGAAGAACAGGGTAAGGAGCATTAATTTGGATAACTTCCTAACATTGGACATTGATGGCTAAAGAATCACTCAAGGTAAAACAGTCGAGAAAACCGAAGTACAAAACTCGGGGCTACAACCGCTGCAAGCGTTGTGGACGCTCGAGAGCGTACTATAAAAAATTTGGGCTCTGTAGGATCTGCTTACGCGAACTGGCACATGAGGGCATGATCCCCGGGATGACCAAGTCAAGCTGGTGATTGGAGAGTAACGATGAATGACCCTATTGCTGACTTTCTAACACGAATTCGAAACGCTCTTACTGCGAGCTACGAGCAGGTTGAGATTCCGGCATCAACTCTTAAGTTGGAAGTTGCCGGCCTTCTCAAAGATGAGGGCTACATCGAAGGCTTCGATGTTGAAGAACGACGAGTGGGCAAGGTCATTCGGATCGACCTAAAGTATGTCGATCAGGGGCGTTCAGTGATTATGGGTCTGAAACGCATGTCGACTCCGGGAAGGCGATACTACGTTAAGTGTGAAGAGATTCCAAGGGTACGTGGCGGTATGGGCACAGCTGTGCTGTCGACATCGCAGGGCGTGATGTCCGGCCATGTGGCCCGTAAGCGGGGAATCGGCGGCGAGCTGATGGCGTACGTCTGGTAATTAGATGATGGACCAAATCTTATGAGCCGCATTGGTAACAAACCGATTGAGATACCTGACGGGGTGGATGTTTCGATACAAAGTTCGCGTGTAAGCATAAAAGGCGCGAAGGGCGAACTTGCTCGGGAGGTGTCGTCCGAGATGAGCGTAAAGAAAGAGGACGGTACGCTGGTCGTGGAACGGCCCAGCGATCGCGGCGAGCACAAGGCACTTCACGGTCTTACTCGTTCTCTTATCTCCACAATGATCGAGGGGGTATGCGATGGCTACGAGAAACGACTTGAGATCCAGGGAGTCGGTTACCGTGCAAAGCTGAAGGGTAAGCAGCTTGAGTTGTCTGTCGGTCTGTCACATCCGGTTTTGATCTCAGCACCACAAGATATTGAGTTCGAGTTACCATCGCAGACTGAAATAATCGTACGTGGAATCGACAAGCAGCTTGTTGGGCAGGTGGCGGCAGAGGTGCGCAAGACACGTCCTCCGGAGCCGTATAAGGGCAAGGGGATTCGGTATATGGGTGAGCACGTTATTCGAAAGGAAGGAAAGCGCGCATAGTGGCGCGGGATGCTCAAGATGGCACTGAATAGAAAGACAAAGGCACGTAGGAAGCGACACCGGAGGGTGAGATCGAAGGTCAGGGGATCGGCGACGCAGCCGAGGCTTTCCATATTCCGCTCCAACAGGGGCATTTCAGCACAGCTTGTCGACGACGACAAAGGTGACACTATTGTGGCGGCTATTTGGAGCGAGAAAGACCTGTGTAAATTGAAGCCGATGCAACAAGCAGAGAAGGTGGGCAAGACCTTGGCAGAGCGTGCAAAGAAGAAAGACATCGAAGCTTGCGTGTTCGATCGTGGCGGTAATCGATATCACGGCCGAGTGAAGGCAGCTGCGATGGGCGCACGCGAGGGAGGGCTAGTCTTCTAGTAACCTAAATGAAAATGAGCGGCAAACAAGATATAGATCCAAAGGGACTTGACTTGCAGGAGCGGGTGATAGAAATCAACCGCGTTGCCAAGGTCGTAAAGGGCGGACGTAGGTTTTCGTTCACGGCGCTTGTTGCAGTTGGCGATGAGAAGTCACTTGTCGGAGTTGGTTATGGAAAGGCAAACGAAGTGCCGATGGCGATCCAAAAAGGTGTCGATCGCGCCAAGGAAAACCTTTTTAGAGTGCCGATGTACAAGTCCACGATTACTCACGAGATCGTCGGTCGATTCGGCGCCGGTAAAGTGATGCTAAAACCTGCGAGCCCAGGTACGGGTGTGATCGCTGGTGGTGGCGTGCGTGCGGTTCTTGAGCTTGCGGGACTACGGGACGTTCTTTCGAAATCGCTTGGAACCCAAAACCCGATCAATCTGGTGAAAGCAACGGTACAGGGACTGAAGTCTCTTTCCAGCCCGCGGGAGGTAGCCCGACTGCGTGGAAAAAGTGTTGCGGAGGTTCTGGGAGTCGATCATTCCGCCGATGAACAGAAACTGCAGGAAAAACCAAATAGTGAAGAAAAAGCTGCAGCGACAACAGAAAAAACAACGACTCAGGCGGACCCCGCCGCATAAGTTCTAATGAGTGCTTCGGATCGAATAGGCCTGCACAACTTAAAACCCGCGAAGGGATCTTCGCGGAAGAAGAAGCGCGTCGGTAGGGGTGAGGGTTCTGGCAAGGGGAAGACGTCAGGTCGCGGCCACAGGGGAGCCGGTGCTCGTTCAGGCAGCAAGCGCAAGCTGGGTTATGAGGGAGGTCAGACTCCTATCCATATGCGCATGCGCAAATTGCGGGGACCGCATATGAAGAAATCGATGCCGTTCGAGATGTTCCGGACGTCGACCCAGCCTGTGAATGTATGCGATTTGAATCTATTCAAAGATGGCGAGGTAGTAACGCCGGAGATTTTAAGTGAAAATGGGCTAGCGAAGAAAAAATCGATACCTGTAAAAATTCTTGCTCGCGGCGAGCTCAAGAAGAAGCTCACGATCAGAGCGCACGCCTTCAGTGCTTCTGCTGTTGAGAAGATCGAGGCAGCTGGTGGCACTGCAGAGGTAATTGGATAGTGATCCATCCCGCAAATACAGCATCACCCTTTTCGCATAGCATGAACGCGGGTCTCGTAGCTAGCTTCGATCGTGCCGTTCGCCACAGCCTCAGCATAGAAAACCCAAATCATTGGGTTTTCTTCCCGCTCGATTTTCGCACGTTGAAGCAATACCGCATTTGCAGGATGGACCACTAGTGGTTGCAACAATACTAAGCGCCTTCACCGTTCCCGAAATCCGGCGCAAAATAGCCTTTACTGCAGCAATGCTTGCACTGTACAGGCTTGGGTCATACGTACCGGTTCCTGGCATTGATATAGATACGTTGAAGGAGATCGAGTCGAACTTCACCGGTTCGAACATTCTCGGATTCCTGAACCTATTTTCTGGTGGTGGACTGCAAAGAATGGCGGTTTTCGCACTCGGAATAATGCCCTACATCACTGCATCGATCATTTTGCAGTTGATGACGGTTGTTATGCCGGCGCTCGAAAAGCTTCAAAAAGAAGGTGAAGTTGGCCAACAGAAGATAACCCAGTACACGCGCTATCTGACTGTCGCACTAGCTGGCGCACAGTCGGTCGGATATGTATTTCTCTTCCAGACGTTCACGACTCAGGCGGGCACAAGCGTCATCGGCCAGCTAACGATCGGAAAAATATTCCTGGTAGTTGTAACACTCACCGCCGGTACAACGCTACTCATGTGGATGGGTGAGTTGATAACCCAGCGGGGGATCGGCAATGGAATATCGCTGATGATCTTTGCCAGCATCGTCTCCGGCCTACCCGGAGGACTGAGGGCTTGGTGGACAAGCCCCGACGATATATTTGTCGCTGGGATGCCGTTCCTCGCCCTAGCCGTGATAGCAGCGATCGTTTTTATACAGGAGGGACAACGGCGCATCCCCGTTCAGTATGCAAAACGTGTAATCGGGCGCAGAATGACCAGTGGTGGGTCGACGTACCTACCCCTACGAGTAAACATGGCTGGTGTAATCCCAGTCATCTTTGCCGCGTCGCTGATGGCGTTTCCACCGACGGTTGGACAGCTGATCAACACGCCCTGGGCCCAGGATTTCTCAGCTTTCTTCAGTCCGAGCGGATGGGCCTATCTCGTTGGAGAGGTGTTCCTGATAATCATCTTCACATACTTCTACACGGCGGTGACCTTCAACCCGGTTGACCAGGCCGACAATTTGAAAAAGTATGGTGGTTTCATACCCGGGGTGAGACCCGGAAGACCGACGGCCGAATACCTGGATCGGATTATCGCGAGGTTGACATTCCCTGGAGCGCTATATCTTGCTGCTGTCGCTGCGTTGCCGACTCTTATGATCAACCAGACAAGTGCTAACTTCTTTTTTGGTGGTACCTCGCTGCTTATCGTTGTTGGTGTGGCGCTCGATACCATGAAGCAACTTGAGGCTCAGCTAATGATGAGAAGCTATGAGGGTTTCCTGAAGTGACGTGATTACCAAACAGGGCATAAGGGGGGCTATAAGCTGTCACAGTTAAATCTGATACTGATGGGTTTACCTGGTGCGGGTAAGGGCACTCAGACAGAGCGCTTGAAGCAAGACTTTGACCTGTCAAACTTCGCCACTGGCGAGATGTTGCGTGATGAGGTAAAGCTCGGGACCGAGATCGGATCGAAGGCCAAGGAGTACATGGACAGTGGCAATCTGGTCCCAGACGACCTGGTTGTCGAGTTGATAAAACAGCGGTTGACCGAAGCGGAGCTGGCGGACGGGTTTATTCTTGACGGGTTCCCTCGCACCGTTGAGCAAGCAGAGGAATTGGACGAATTACTCGCCGAGCTTGATAGGGATATTACCGCAGTCATAGATATCGAGGTTTCTGATGAAGAAGTGCTTCGCAGGCTTACCGGTAGACGCGTCTGCGTTAAGGCTGGTCATGTCTTTCATATTGAGCTCGACCCGCCAAAGCACGAGGATCGGTGTGATGTGGACGGTAGTCGCCTCGTCGTACGGGACGATGACGAGCCAGAGACAGTACGTCGCAGGTTGGCTACGAACAGGGAAAAGACACAGCCAGTGATCTCGTTCTACGAGGATAGAGGTATATTAAGGAAGGTCGATGGTTCGATGGAGCCGGATGAGGTGCACGCACATATACGTGCCCTGATTGCGACACTTCGCTATGAGGAGGCCGTCTGAGGCTTCCATAGCTGGCAGACAACCTCGATCGCATAACAAACAAAGTGATAGTAAAAAAAACCCCAGAGGAGATCGAAAAGATGGCTGTGGCCGGCAAAATAGTCGCAGGTTGTCTTCAGATGCTTCGCGAAAAATGTAAGCCTGGTGTAAAGACGATAGATCTGGACACTATGGCTGATGAGTACATCCGTTCATATGACGGCGTGCCCGCGTTCAAGAACTACAGAGGTTTTCCAAGCTCAATCTGCGCTTCACCTAACTCGACAGTCGTGCACGGGATTCCGGGCACGTTCGAGTTGAAGCGCGGCGACATCATCTCAATCGATGTGGGCGTGCAGCTAGATGGATGGATGGCCGATGCTGCGATCACGGTTCCGGTAGGGCAAGTCGGCGCGATCGCAAAGCAACTGATGGATACGACTCTGGATTCTCTTTACAAGGCAGTAGAGCAGTGTCGCCAGGGGAATCGGTTAGGTGATGTATCTCATGCAGTTGAAAAGAGGGTTGAGAAAGAGCAGTTCTCGGTGGTGAGGTCACTTGTCGGCCATGGGATTGGTAAAGATCTGCACGAGGACCCTCAGGTGCCGAATTTCGGTATGCCCGACCGAGGCCCAGAGCTGGAGGCGGGCTACGTTTTGGCAATAGAGCCGATGATAAATGCAGGCGCACAGACGGTTCGCGTTGGTAACGACAACTGGGCGATCTATTCGGAGGATGGCTCCTTGGCAGCGCACTTTGAGCATACAGTTGCCATAACTGAAGACGGCCCACGCATTCTTACGCCGTGGGACGACGGGTGAATCTTTTACCAAACGCTCTATTCATGCGGATTTGATATCATATTCTCCTGGCCAGTTGCCGATTCAGGGGTAGCTCGTGCCCGCCTCTCTAATAAAGGAATTTTGTTGAAAGTTAGAGCATCAGTAAAACCCATGTGTGAAAAGTGCCGTGTCGTACGGCGCCACGGCAAGGTGTTTGTAATCTGTAAGAATCCTCGACACAAACAGAGGCAGGGATAGTTCTTGGCTCGCATCGCTGGGGTAAACATCCCGTTAAACAAACGAGTTGAGATTGGCCTGACCTACATCTTTGGTATAGGCCGATCTACCTCAAATAAACTGATAGAGCAGGCAAAAGTCGATCCAAACACCTACGTCAAGGATCTGACCGACAACGAAATCGTGAAATTGCGCGAGGCGATCGACAGTGGAGTCCAAGTTGAAGGAGACCTACGAAGTGAGCGATCTCAGAATATCCAGAGGTTGAACGAAATAGGCAGTTATCGTGGGTTCAGGCACAGGAGAAACCTTCCAGTGCGCGGTCAGAAGACCAAAACCAACGCACGTAGTAGCAAAGGACCGCGGAAGATGGCCGGTTCAGGCCGAAAGAAAGCTCCCACACCGGGGTAATCACAACAGGAGTACTTGAATGGCTGAGAAAAAAAAGACCAAAGGAAGACGCCGTAAGGAGCGCAAGAATATTCCTTTCGGTCAAGCTCACATAAAGACATCGTTCAACAACACGATTATCACTCTTACAGATAGAGAGGGTAAGGTCATTGCCTGGGAGTCAGCCGGAAGTGCGGGGTTCAAGGGGTCGCGCAAGTCAACACCGTTTGCCGCTCAAGTAACGGCAGACGCTGCTGCCCGTAAAGGCATAGAGCAAGGACTGAAAAAAGTCGAAGTATTCGTTAAGGGCCCTGGGTCGGGACGTGAGACGGCTGTCAGGTCTTTACAGGCGGCCGGTCTGGAGATAACTGGCGTGAAGGACAAGTCGCCACATGCACATAATGGAGTGAGACAGAAGAAACGCCGAAGGGTATAGAAAAGGAAGCTTAAGATGGCAAGGGATACGAATCCACAGTGTAAACAGTGTAGGCGTGAAGGGCAGAAGCTCTTTCTGAAGGGGAGCCGCTGTTCTTCTGATAAATGTGGCGTGGAGCGCCGTTCGTATCCGCCAGGAGAGCACGGTAGGGATCGGATCAGGCAGTCAGAGTATCTGTTGCAACTGCGTGAGAAACAGAAGACACGTCGTTACTACCAGGTATTGGAGAAGCAGTTTCGCAACTACTATGAGAAGGCTTCTCGCAAATCGGGTATAACCGGCGAGAACCTGTTGAGCATGCTCGAGCGTAGGCTGGACAACGTTCTCGTAAGGCTCGGGTTTGCTGCGTCTCGAAGACAGGCGCGCCAGCTGATCCGACACGGTCACTTCAGCGTAAACGGCAGACGGGTAAACATTCCTTCGTATCAACTGACAGCTGGAGATGTTATCGCTATAAAGGATTCATCCGGGGCGGAAGCCATAATTCGCAGCGCAACCGATCTTATTTCGACCGTTCCCGCTTGGTTACAAGCTGACCATGACTCTCTGACCGCAAAGATTTTGCGCGACCCTGAGCGCAGCGAGATATCGGCACCTGTTCGTGAGCAGCTGATTGTCGAGCTGTACTCAAAGTAATTTTTATCCACAAACGTGGGAATAGATACCTAGTAACCAATAACTAACGAAACTGGAGGAACAAAAAGTGACGGATTTCCAAATACCCAGGCTGGAGTCAGATGAAACTAGCGATAACAAAGGCACGTTTACAATCGAGCCGTTGGATAGGGGATTTGGCTACACATTCGGCAACTCCTTGCGACGTGTATTGCTTTCGATGCTGACCGGTGCTGCGGTTACATCGGTGAGGATCGAGGGAGTAGCGCACGAGTTCTCCACGATCAAAGGTGTCAAAGAGGACGTTACGGACATAGTCCTCAACCTAAAGGAATTCGTCTGCAAACTCCATACCGAGGAGGACGAGATTGAGGTTGCGCTTGTCAAGTCAGGACCGGGAGAGGTGACGGCTGCAGATATTGATCTACCGGCCGGTGTAGAGATCCTTAATGCCAAGAAGGCCCACATTGCAACTTTGGAGAAGCGCACCAAGCTTGAGATGTATATAACGATCGGAAAGGGCCGCGGTTACATGCCTGTTGATTTGAGCAAGCAGGGCGACCGTCCGATCGGTGTAATTCCGGTCGATGCGATGTTCTCGCCTGCTCGTGGGGTTTCGTACAAAGTTGAGACAGCGCGAGTCGGTCAGCGTACTGACTACGACAAACTGACAATCCAAGCCGAGACGGACGGCTCAGTAGAACCGCAAACGGCCATACGTGAAGCGGCTGAGATCCTGATCCAAAACCTGACGATCTTTACGGACTCCGACAGAGTCGAAGAGTTGAAGGAGGAGCAGGTGCAAGCTATCGCGGCAGCGACCGGTGCCGAGGTGGCAGGTGTGCCAACTCCAGGCGTTGATGGCATTGACGAGATACTGATCGAGGAACTGGAGCTTGGAGTGCGCTCGTACAACTGTCTCAAACGTGCAGGTATTAAAAGTGTCGGCGAACTGATCTTAAAAAGCGAGGGTGAGCTGAGCGCGATCCCGAACTTCGGCAAGAAGTCGATCGACGAGGTTAAAGACACATTGGCCGCACGGGGCCTGAATCTCAAACAGGGCTAGACTCCGGAAACTAACAATGCGACATCGTAAGAAAAGAAACAAGCTGTCACGTTCAGCAGGGCATAGACGTGCGCTTGTATTGAATCTGTGTAAGCAGGTGATCGATCACGAGCGAGTTGAGACGACGGAAGCCAAGGCGAAAGCAGTGAAGCCGGAGCTGGAAAAGCTGATCACGTTAAGCAAGCGTGGCGATCTTCACGCACGCCGGCAGGCTCTTTCGACCCTCGGGCAGGACAAGTTCGCTGTTCATAAACTGTTTGACGATATTGCAGCGCGTTACAAGGACCGTGATGGCGGCTACTGTCGCATCCTCAAAGTTGGACCACGCAAATCCGACGCTACAGAGATGGTATTTCTAGAGCTCGTGTAGTTTTTTCGTGTCTATTTAGCACGTATCGTCAGCAGCCGATCGAATCGTAGAATTGACGCTGGTGCGACGATGAAAATTCTGATTACAAACGACGACGGCATTCAGGCGCAGGGCCTCCACGCGATACGCAGGGCTCTGCTCGAACTTGATGACGTAGATGTTGCCGTGATCGCTCCTGATTCGAATCGGAGCGCTTCGGCTCGCAGCATAACCACACGGGAGCCGCTGTGGGTGGAAAAGATCGATTTCGGCGATGGCACTCATGGATTCGCGACCGATGGCACTCCGGTCGACTGTGTGCGTTTTGCCGCTCTAGGGCTCCTTGAATTTGAGCCTGAGCTGATCGTCTCAGGGATTAACCACGGATCCAATCTCGGTGATGACATAACGTACTCAGGGACGGTTGCCGCGGCTCTCGAGGGAATAGTTCTTGGGATACCGGCTATTTCGATCTCCCAACAGTCCGATAAGCGCGAGCTTGACTTTCGCTTTGGAAACATATTTAACTTTGAAGTTGTGTCAAGGTTCACGGCAAGGCTAATCGCGGAGCGTGGGACACAAGGGTTGCCAAAAGGCACTCTGTTGAACATCAACTGTCCCGCATGTGTGAATGGGGAGATAGAAGGTGCGGAGGTGACAAAGCTAGGTAAGCGCATCTACCACGACAAACTTGAGACAGACAAGACGGAAGGTAAGGCCCGCACCAGGTACCGTATCTACGGGGACGATCCGACCTATCACCATGAGGAGGGAACGGACTTTGCCGCGATCGCAAAGAACCAGATATCCGTTACACCTGTTCACTTTGACCTCACCGATAGACCTGGGATGGAAAAGCTACTCGAATGGCAGCTTGATGATCTGATTCATGAATAGGACCGCTTAGATGAGCTTGAGTACAAAACAGCGCATCGAAAAACTTCGACGCAAGATCGAGTACCACAATCACCGCTACTACGTGCTCGACGATCCAGAAATCTCCGACGCTAAGTTTGACGATCTGTTCAGGGAGCTTCAGCAGCTGGAGGACGAGCATCCAAAGCTTCGAAACCCAAATTCACCGACGCAGAGGGTTGGCGCGAAACCGCTCGATGAATTCGGTCATGTGAGCCACCCGGAGCCGATGCTCTCACTTGCAAATGCACGCAATGCCGATGAAATTCACTCCTGGAACAAACGGATAATGACGTTGCTGGAGAAAGAGGGAGTGAGTGGCGAGGGCATCGAATTTGTAACCGAGCCAAAGATCGATGGGTTGGCGATTTCACTTGTCTACGAGGAAGGCGTACTGGTTCGAGGGGCTACCCGCGGCGACGGCGAGACTGGGGAGGACGTTACTCAGAACTTAAGGACGATCGCTGCGATTCCTTTACGAATCCACGGCAAGGACGGGGAAAGGCTGCCCAGCGTGATTGAGGTGCGAGGCGAGGTATACCTACCTTTAGAAGCGTTTGAGGAGTTGAATGAAGCAAGAGCCCAGGCCGGAGATCCAGCTTTCGCCAACCCCCGCAACGCTGCGGCCGGCTCGATCCGTCAGCTAGACCCTCAGATTGCTGCTGAGAGGCCTCTTTTGATCTGGAGCTACGGCATCGGTGGATCGGAGGGGCTGGAGATGGTTAGCCACTATCAGCTACTTAAGTGGCTCGGTGAGCATGGGTTCAAAGTCAATCCGGACATCGAGCTGCATAAGTCGATTGATGGAGTCATCGAGGCCTGTGGGGAGTGGGAGCGGCGCCGTGAGGAACTTGACTACGAGATCGACGGAGTTGTCGTCAAGGTAGACAGTTTGAGTTTGCAACGTGTACTTGGCGTCGCTGGGCGTGAGCCGCGCGGTGCAATAGCTTTCAAGTTTGCCCCGACCACGGCGACAACCAAGTTGCTGGAGATTAGGTGGAACGTTGGTAGGACCGGCAACCTGGTTCCATATGCGGTTTTAGAACCGGTTGAGATCGCAGGTGTGGTAGTACGGCAGGCAACTCTTCACAACGAGGAGGATTTGGAAAGGAAGGATGTCCGTGAAGGAGACGAGGTTGTGATCACAAGGGCCGGCGACGTGATTCCACAAGTTATATCTCCTGTACTTCAGAAACGAAAACCTGGAGCACAGCCGCCTAGACCCCCAAAACACTGTCCAGCCTGTGGAACCAAGACAATAAAGGCTGACGACGAGGTTTGGACCCGCTGTCCAAATCGTGAGGACTGTCCGGGCCAAGTCGTCCAGTCTCTAAAACACTTTGCGTCGAAAAGTGCGATGGATATTGAGGGTTTGGGAGACAAGCTCATCGAGCGGTTCTACGAGGAGAAGATAATCAGCAGCCTCTCAGATATGTACGAGCTCACAGTGAATTGCTTAGAGCCCTTGGAAGGCTTTCAGAAAAAGTCAGCCGAGAACCTCATCGACGCGATCGAGAAGTCCAGGCAGAGGCCTTTTTCAAAGGTTCTTTTTGCGATTGGCATACACGGAGTCGGGGCGATCAACGCACGCTCATTGGCCGACGCCTTTGGCTCGATGGACGCCCTGATGGATGCCGATGCGGAGGCGATCGAGCTGGTTGAGGGGATCGGGCCCGTGCTTTCGGGAACGATCGTCATGACACTAGACGAGCAACGTAACCGTGACCTGATTGAGAAATTAAGAGCGGCCGGATTGAGAATGTCACAGGAGATGAAGATTCAGCGTGAGGGTGCGCTGTCCGGCAAGACCTTTGTTTTGACCGGCACGCTTGAGAGCATGGGCCGCCAGCAAGCCGGTGAAAGGATCGAAGAGCTCGGAGGAAAAGTATCCGGTTCGGTTAGTAAAAAGACAGACTACGTTGTAGCCGGCGAAGATCCAGGATCGAAGCTGGAAAAGGCCAAGGAGTTGGGGGTATCTACTTTGTCTGAGAGCGAGCTCTTAGAGAAGCTAAAGTAGTTACTTAGTAGCTTGCCATAGTGTGTGCCATTCGATCCTGTATCTGCCTTGCCTTCCAGGGGGATACTCCGTTCATCAGAATCGAAAAGACGAGTTGTTTGCCGCTGCGGGTCTTGACGTAGCCGGACAGAGTACTCACGCCGTTGATAGTCCCTGTCTTTGCGCGCAATTTGCCACGTGCAGCGCCGTTACGCATGCGCTTGCGTAAGGTACCGCTCCGTCCGGCTAAAGGCAGTGTGCGGTAGAAGTCATCGAATTCGGGGGTCTCCCTCATATGCAGAAGCAGTCGACCGACACCCTGAGGGGAGGCTCGGTCCCTGCGGGACAGCCCCGATCCGTCACCGACTCGGATGCTCAATCCCTGCTCGCCGGCAAATCTTCTTATCTCAGCTGCACCGGCACCGGTGGAACCCTTTCCGCCAAATCCAGCGCCCAGTCCCTTTGTCAACATCTCGGCAAAGTAGTTGTCCGAAACCAGATTTGTCCTACGCACCAACCTCATCAGTGCGGGAGAGGTTGTCTGGGCGAGAATCTCTGCATCTGCCGGTGTGGTCCCCTTGAATCCGGTTCGTTTAGCCTTGATGCCCTGATTTCGTAGTATCGCTGAGAAACGATCGGCTGCAAACGTGGGTGGGTTGCGCTGGAATGCTCGCCCAAACACGTCTCTATATCCAGTGTTGAGTGCCAGTGCGCTCAAAGGCCCCACATAAGCTGAGGTGAGGTAGTTGGACGACGGTACGCCGCGTCGGCTGTCGAAGTGGCTTTCATCGCCGTATACACGGCCGCTGACCTTACGAATACCAAGCTTGTACAGAGCCTTGGATAGCTTCGTGAGTCTAGTTGACGCAGACCAGGAGTGGCGACGGGCATATCCATCGGTGGCGAGCGTCGGGTCGCCGAAGCCTTTGAGATAGAGATCTCCGCGCCAGACCGAGCCATCGAGAGCACCGGTGCCGTAAACAGCTGTCTGCACCCTGTATTCGGCCCCCCAGCGATCCAAGGCTGCTGCTGTCGTGAAGAGCTTCTGGTTGGAGGCTAGGATGCGCTTTGTGCCGGCACGCCGTTTGAAGATTGTCTTTTTATCGGTCGAGTTGTAGACCCAAGAGCCGCTCGACCTGCCAGCGCCGGACATCAGGCTGCCCAGCTTTCCTTGGATCTTTCCGTTGGCAGCGTGTGCGGCCGATGCGGCCACAAGCGTAAGGAACAGAGTAAAGATTACTCCTAATAGACGTACATTCATCTCGGTTTCTTAGCGTACCTTCCGAGCAACAACTTTGTCTTGTTTAACCCGTAGCAAGGGGTGAAGAAGCGCTATACGGCTTTAATATTGTGTCTATTGTTACTATTAAACTAAATAAGGAAATTGCGGGAACGACTTACGTGTTCTTTCGCACAAGCTGATATAAGCTAATTTGAAAATGGGCAAGGTAGTCAAGCTCGATACCTCGGTCAAGAGAAAAGGAAGACCGGGTTCGAACAAACAGAAGGCCGCATCCGAAGGTCCCAAATCAAAAACCGCGCTTGTGCTTGGCGGTGGGGGATTTTCTGGGGCAGTGTATGAGATCGGCGCTCTTCGAGCGCTTGATCTGTTGTCGGTAAACCACACGGTCAACGAGTTCGATATCTACGTCGGTACCAGCGCTGGCGCATTCGTGGCCAGCCTCGCTGCGAACGGCATCGCTCCCGAGGAGATGATGCGGGTACTGGACAAACAGACGCCCGTTGCTTTTCGCACGGTAGACCTTGGCACGCTACTACGCCCGAACTACAGGGACTTCATTACCAGAGGCTTGCAGATGCCCATTCGAGCAGTTGAGATGGCGATCAACTTTGCACGCAATCGTGGACAAGTATCGTGGATGGACTTGGCCATTGGCCTAGCTGAGGGGATGCCTCCAGGCCTGTACAGTGGAAGCGGCGTACACACGTATCTGAAGGAAGTGTTCTCCGATCCCGACAGGGTGAACGACTTCCGCCTCTTGGAGCGAGATCTATACCTGGCATCAACGGATCTCGACACCTGTGAGCGGATCGTACTTGGAGATAAGGATTGGGACGATGTACCTATATCAAAGGCCGTTGCTGCCTCATCCGCGCTGCCGATCATCTACAAACCGGTGAAGATCAAGGACAGAGAGCTGATCGATGGCGGCATAAGGTCGACTACCAACATCGATATCGCCGTCAAGGCAGGTGCCAAATTCATCGTTGTCGTGAACCCATTGGTTCCGTATGTGAACGACTTCAAGAAGCGCATCCCGACGATGTTTGGTAGTAAGGTGCGTCGCATCTCGGACATGGGGCTTGCCCAGGTCGGCTTCCAGACGTTCAAGATGCTCGGCTACTCGAGGCTGCATGAACTTTCAGAGGATTGGTCGGACAGGTATCCGGGAGTAGACATTATTCTGATCGAACCGGAGCCGGACGATGAGATGATGTTCGGAACAAGCATCATGAACTTCTCCGCACGGCTTGAAATAGCGAGGCATGGGTTTGAATCGGTCACGCTGAAGCTTTCAAAGCAGTACCGTCGCTACAAGCAGATATGCGGTAACCACGGTATTGAGATCGAGGCCAAACGCGTCAATAAGGTCATCAAAGACGTGGAGGCAGAGGCAGAGAGAGTCAGCGCGTGGCGCCGCATTCTCGAGCAGACAACTGGCGCGCTTTTGCGATAGTGGCCCCGTAGAGTCGGTGTCTAGCTTTTTACGGGTATTCGCTGTCGCTCTTGGCTGGCACTCACTTCGCCGCCTTGTTCTGCGAGCATCATCTTGCGATAGCTGAGTGGTGACATGTTGTAGAAGCGACGAAACACTTTGTTGAAGTCGTGTCCGTCGACCGGGCCGGTTATTCGCGCGATCTCCTTGCCCGTAAGATGGGGCTGTTCGACGAGAAGTTTCGCGGCGTGCTCCATCCGAAGTCGACGCTGGTAGTGCGATGGGGACTCATCTCTCAGTTTCGTAAATAAGCGGATAAGGCCGTTGTAGCTGTAGCCGACCTTCTCTGCAACATCGGAGACACTCAGATCTTGCGTCCGAAGAAGCGTTGCGGCTCTCTCGACCCTCATCGCAGCAAGCTCGGCTCCCGGTGTGGAGCCGTTGTCAGCGAAAAACGCTCTTCTTAGCTTCGCTGGTGTGGTGCCTGCCCGATCAGCGATCTCCTCCGGTGTCAGGGCTGTCCTCATGTCACTGTTCATGATCTCGATAGCACGCTGCCGCAGAAGACGTCTTGTTTGCCGGGTCTTCTCCATGCGCCTGGCCTTGGCAGCGACCACATTCGTGCTTGGTGGAGGGCCTAAGCCTGCCTCTGCAAGCGCTGCTTTCCAACTGCCGAAGCGGTGGAGAACCGTGGAATAGCACGGTGCAAACCCATTACCTATATAGGATTTGACATCGGGTGAGTATCCCAGATCCTTTGCGGCCGAGCGTAGGGACCTCAAGCAGTCCTCTTTTGTGTATTGAGCTTTCTTTGACATTGGTGGCAGGGGATCTCCCCTGTCTATATTGATAGAGTCAGTAAGGCGCGAATAGTTACGCCTAAAAAATAAAGATGTGTTAATAAAACCGGCGAGAACCACATGTACAGTTATTCTCGGCGAAAGGTTCTGGAGCGTTTATCAGATCAATTCTCGTACATCGCGTCGAGCTCTTTTATGAACTTTTCATTGACGACATTTCGCTTTACCTTCAGTGATGGGGTCAGCTCGCCGGTCTCCTGGGTGAGCAGAACTGGCAGTATCGTGAACTTCTTGATCTGTTCAACTCTGGCGATCTTCTCGTTTGTCTTGTCGAAAGTCTTCTGGATGAGATCTCTCACCTTCTGATCTTGGGCGAGAGAGGCCAGGTCCGTCTTCTCCAAGCCCTCCTCCTGGGCCCAGGGCACGATCTCCTCTGGATCGAGCGTGACAAGGGTGGTCAGGTAGGGACGGCGATCGCCGTGAACTACGGCTTCGGATATGAACTGGTTCTGCTTTAGCGAGTTCTCTATGTTTGCTGGCGTTATGTTCTTGCCGCCTGCGGTGATGATGATGTCCTTCTTGCGTCCAGTTATGTATAGGAATCCGTGCTCATCAACCTTGCCAACATCGCCTGTGTACAGCCATTCATCGATGATCGCCTCATCGGTAGCTGACTCGTCCTTCCAGTAACCCTGGAAGATATTTGGTCCCTTGATCAGCACTTCGCCGTCATCTGCGATCTTTATCTCGCATCCTGGTAAGGGTTTGCCAACGCTTCCAAACTTGAAATCGTCCTCTCGGTTCATCGTTGCGACCGTGGATGTCTCGGTCATCCCGTATCCCTCCAGCACAAGTATCCCGCATGCCCAGAAGAACTCAAGAATCTCTGGGGCAATCGGGGCTCCACCAGAGACCGCGGTGTCTATATTGCCGCCGAATAGATTGCGCACATTTGAAAACATCTCACGGTCTGCAAGCTCGAACTTCTCGGCAAGCTCTCCCTCGGGTTCCCCTCCTTCCAACTGAAGCTGACGCACCTCTTTGCCGATCTCGATCGCCCGGCGGAACTTTTCCTGCTCCTCGGGCCCGGCTTTCTCCGCAACGGATGTTGCCATCGTGTAGATCTTTTCGAACATACGTGGAACGCTCGGGAAATACGATGGTTTCAACTCCATCAGATCCGGGACGATATTTGGAATTGCAGTGAAAAAGGCAAGAGTGGCGCCCACGTCAACACCTGCAAAGGCAATCAACCGTGCAAAGCTGTGCGCCAAGGGCAAGAAGAGGTAGGCGATCTGGCCGGTATCAAGCTGGGCTTCAGACTCGAGCATGTCGAGCATGCTTCTGTAATTGCCGTGACTGACGACACAGCCCTTGGGCGGCCCCGTGGTACCAGATGTGTAGATGATCGTGCAGATGTCGTCAGGAGAGACGGACGCGACTCGTTCCTTAAGCTCTTCGTCGCTTACGTCCTTACCCTTCTCAATTAGCTCCGATGTCGAGATCGCATCATCGTGTGATTCTTCCCCGAGGATCACTATACAATCAAGTAGCGGTAGGTTGTCAGAGATCTTTCTTATCTTTTCGAGCTGTCCCTCGTCCTCGACGATGATCAGTCGTGATTCCGAATGCTCGAGAACGTACTGACACTCCTCGGGTGAGTTTGTCTGATAGATGGGGGCCACCGTCGCTCCTGCAGACAGCGCGGCGTAGTCGAAGTAGCTCCATTCAGGCCTGGAATTAGAGAGGATTGCGACGCGGTCCTTTGGCTTAATACCCAGTGCGATCAATCCCTTGGCACGCTCGGCTACCTTTTCACCCAACTCTTTGTAGGTGATGTCTGTCCATTGATCACCGTCTTTGTATTTGAATGCGACCGTGTCTGTGTTCTTTTCTGCGGACAGGTACGGCATATCCGCCATCGTACGAGATCCAGTTGATTCCTCGGCGGCCACGCCTGTCTTTGCTTCCATCAGACTGTTCCCCTCTCTTAAACCGCAGGCCATATAGAAAACTTGCCGGTTTTTGCTAAAAAAGCCTTCCCTTAAATAGTGCAGATGTGATTATGCAACACGCTGCACCGTATGTACACGGTTCTACACTTATTAAAGTCGCTCTGTATTCGCCTCAGATGGGGTTGGGGATGTCAATAAACGACTGCGTGATATCGAACTTCTCCGCCAGCATCTCTCCCAACCGCTTAACGCCTAGTTTCTCGGAGTGATAGTGGCCGGCTGCGATCAGGTGGATATCGCCCTCTTGGGCGTCGGCCATCGCGTATTCTGCCGGCTCGCCGGTGACAAATGCATCCAGCGACAGCTCGATCGCCTCCGGTAAAGCTTTGCAACCGGCGCCCGAGACGAATCCAACCCTCTGTATCAGGTCGGGGCCGCTATCAAACGCAAGTGGCTTGTTTCCAATTAGCTCTGCGATCGACTCGCAAAGCTCGTCGACCCTCACGCCTTGGTCGCTTTTGCCTATACATCCGATCGCCTGCCCTTGATAGTTGCCAAAAGCCCTATCTTCTACTTCCAGGCCCAGACCTTGGCAGAGCAAGGCGTTGTTGCCTACTTTATGGTGGGCATCGAGCGGCAAGTGGTAGGCAACGAGGCTGATGTCGGCCTCCAGCAAGGTTTTGAGTCTGTCGGCCATCTGGCTGCTTATCCGACGCGGTAGGAAGTCCCAGAGTATGCCGTGGTGTACGAGCACCAACTGTGCCCCTACATCTCTTGCCTTCTGGAAAAGCTCTAGATGGCCCGAGACGCCACAGACAATGGAATCCACACTGTCTGAGCCGGGCACCTGTAGGCCATTCGGCCCATGGTCATCGAACTGGCCCGGGCTTAAAAGACCGTCAAGGTATGAAACTATCTCGTCTCGTTGTGCCACGACTAAACGAAGCCTACTACGTTCTGAGGTTTCCAGATACCCAGATATCGGGTACAAAACTTCATAAAAACACATACCCTTCCATGCATGTCGAAGCCAGAAAACAGTCAGTTCATCGAATCGCTGATGGATACGAACTTATACAGCATCGGGGCGTTCTTCACCGACGAGCATCCTAAACTGGTCGATGAGGTTGTAGATCAGAGCGTCGCGATCGAGAAACAGGGCCTCGGTGTGTATGCTGACGCTAACGGCCTCAGTATCGAGGAGTGTTTTAAAACACTGGTTACAGGGCTAGCTGTGCGCTACTACAAAGCGGTCGTAGGTTAACCGATAGCCTCTAAACGTTATTGGCCTGCTAGCTTTACTTTGGACTGCTTTTCGGGGCGTGGCGCAGCTTGGTAGCGCGCACCGTTCGGGTCGGTGAGGTCCTCGGTTCAAATCCGAGCGCCCCGATTTGACAGGGATGTCATCCTGAGCGAAACAGGATGTTTCGTGAAGGATCTGGTTTGAACCCAAAAGGGAGCCATGCTGTCAGCCAGGTTCTTCGCGTCCATGCTCAGAACGACATCCATGTCGGTTGACATGTGAGCCCGAGCGCCCCGATTGCGACTTTGCTCACGTCCGGGCAAGACGCGGTCGCAGGGTTTGCTAATCAGCAAACCCGATGGGAGGCCGTCAAGGGAGCTTTGCGACCTTGACGGCTGAACCGGGCGCAAAGTCGCGAACAACTATGTGGTTCGCTGATCGCTCACCCCAAGAAAAAGAGTTTCATCGATTCTCCTATTTCGGGGTTAAGGCCAATAAATTCAAGGGCGGCACAACAAAGGTCAAGGTACAGGTCGACCAGACCAAGTAGCTAGAGCAGGGAGAGCAGAACGACTCACGCTGGAAGTCGTTTTGCATCAGCTACATTGACAAACATCAAAATAGTCTGATACGCTTTACATAGATGAGTATCGATATAAAGCTAGAGCCAAAGCAGAAACGCCCAGCGGGTGAGGTCTGTTGCCAGCCGGTTGCTTATCCAAATGTCGATAAAGACCAGGCGGCGCAGATCGCAAAGACGGTCAAGGCGTTAGCCGACCCCGTGAGGGTGCAGCTTGTAGATGTATTGAAGGCACATGCCGGTAAGGCATGTGTTTGCGAGTTGATTCCACTGTTTGACCTCTCGCAACCGACAATCTCGCACCACCTGAAGGTGTTGCGAGACGCCGGAATCGTGGGCGTTGAAAGGCAAGGGCTATGGGCCTACTACTACGTGATTGAAGGTAACCTAAAGGAGGTGCAGAGATGGCTGAAATAAAAGACAAAGATCCAGTTGAGGTGCGCGAAGAGGTGCGTGATAGGTACGCGGCTGCTGCAAAAGCGGCTGACCAGGCTATAGACCCTGGGACTGATTGCTGTGGTGACTCCGCGGCGTTTGGCAGTCGTCACTATGACGGAGAGGCAAGAGAAGCGGCATCCAATGAGGTGGCAAACACATCGCTTGGGTGCGGTAACCCGACTGCTGTGGCCGATCTGGCCGAGGGTGATGCGGTGCTCGACCTTGGCTCGGGTACAGGCACTGATGTATTCGTGTCGGCCAAACGCGTTGGCTTGACGGGCAAGGTCTACGGGCTCGATATGACCGACGAGATGCTCGATGTCGCACGTACGAACGCTGAAAAAGCCGGGTTTACCAATATCGAGTGGTTAAAGGGATACATAGAAGATATTCCCTTAGCCGACGAGACGGTCGACGTAGTCATCTCAAACTGCGTGATCAACCTCTCGGCCGACAAAGACAAGGTTCTACGCGAGTCGTTCAGGGTCTTAAAGCCCGGAGGGCGTTTTGCCGTCTCCGATGTGATCGCCGAGCCGGATATGGACGAGAAGACGAAAAACGACATGGCCCAATGGACTGGCTGCATCGCTGGAGCGCTTACCGAGTCAGGGTTCACGACTCTACTGGACGAGGCCGGCTTCGAGCAGCTGGATATCGAAAAGACCCACGAGGTCCACGAGTACGCGTATTCGGCGATTATCCGCGCGCAAAAGCCTGGCGGTTGATGCTGAGCATATATTTGGTTCGTCTGAACTAGGCTTTTGCTGGTGCAGACGATTTCTAAAGCCTTAAATCGTGTCCGACCCGGAATTCCCTACGACGGGATTGTCGGAGCGCTCTACGACTACGGGGTGGAGCATGAGCGCTTGGGGCGAGTTGCAGGTTGGCTTATGTGGAGGATGGACACCCGTCCGATGTATAAGAGCATGGCCTGTGTTGCGGATGTCGAGGATGGCAGCACAGTTCTAGATATACCTTGCGGCGGCGGAGTTATTTTTCGTTATCTAAGCCCGAAGCAAGATGTGCGCTACCTAGCGGCAGATATCGCAACGGAGATGCTGGCACGTGCGCAGCGAGAAGCCGATAAGCGCCAGTTAAAGCAGATCGAGTTTGTCGAGGCCAGCGTAGAGGACCTTCCATTTGAAGATGCAAGCATCGATCTCTGCGTCTGCTTCAACGGTCTGCACTGCTTTCCGGACCCGGAAACGGCGATCGCTGAGATGGCTCGTTGCCTACGCCCAGATGGGCGGCTGGTTGGTGCGACAGTGGTGCGCGATCGTGGCATGCTGAATAATCTGTTCTTAAAGTTTCTGCAGGCAGCGGGCCCCTTCGGGCCGGGCGGCTCCCAAGTCGACTACAAGCGCCGGTTCAAAGATGCTGGGTTAAAAGATCTACAGCTGAAGTTCACAGGTGCCGAAATGATTTTCGAAGCACGCAAATCTGCTGATGCTACAGCCTGATCTTGCCTCGTTATGTTCGAACACAGGCCATTAGCCTCAAATGCTCATCGTTTGACTACTCTTGTGGCAATGCGGATATCAGTACGAATAACCGCTCTTGCCCTCGTGTCAGTTCTTCTCATCCTTGTAGGATGCGGTGGCTCGAATGGGACGAGCGAGTTGATCTCGATCGAGACCTCGGGCGGGCTAACCGGCAAGCAGCGCAATATCGTTGTACTCAAAGACGGCAAAGCAAGCTGCGACGACCAGGAATCGAAGAAACTTTCTGATAAACGTTTCAAGGAAGCCGAGAGTCTGGCGGAAGACATCGAGCCGCTCGCCAAGAAGGACGCCTCGTACGGCGAGCCGTTTCCCGACGCACGTCAATACACAGCAAGCGTTGGGGACGGTACGGTGGAATGGTTCGACAGCCCCGATGTTCCAAGCGTGCTTGATCGCGCTGCGCGCTTTGCTGATGGCACTAGCGTATTGCTCTGTTGACGAATTGGCTTGTAGGCCGAACATAGCTCCGTAAAGTTGCCCAAGGATTGCAAGAAAGACAAGTCCTGGATGTTCGTTAGCACCGAGACTTTCGAGGACGGTCAGATGATCATTAGAGACTCACCTGTAAAGTGCAGGAAGTAGTTTTTCCTTACATAGCTACAAGCAAATGCCTTTAATGTTTGAACAAATCTTCGATTCTTTATAACAGAGATCACATAAACATGTGATCGGTCAATCCGTCATGCTGCTTAAGCGGAAGCGCTTTTTAACGGAATGCGGGTGTAGCGTTAAATATTTCTGCGATCACGTCGTAGCTCGGCTTTTTCGCACCAAACCGGTCTAGTAGGCCCTTTTGGTGGAACGGCGATTTGATACAGGTGGCGGACCCTCCCTTCCAATTGGGCTTTACAACGAAGTTCCTGAGCGCCCAGATCGAGGCGCCGTTGATGAAGTCACGGGCATCGATGTGGCTTAAGGTGAACTTGAGCCAGTCGATCTGGAACTCGTAGGTGCCTCTAACAGCTGGGTTGCCGCTGCAACCTGCCTCGGCCCCAAACTCGGTTGCAATTAGCGCCTTGTCAGGATATTTGAGGTGCATCTGATCCAAATAGCCCGGAAGCAGGTTCCTGTCCTCAATCTGGCCGTTCGGGCCGTGGTACCAGCCGAAGTAGAGGTTAAGCCCAAGTACGTCGAGGATCTTGTATGTCCTTTGTGCCGGGACAGACGGGTAGCCAGGAATGGCCGCTGCACAGAGTCGCGAGGGATCTTGCTCGTGGACCATCTTGCAGGCCTTTGTTATATAGAGCCTCTGGCCTATAGATTGGTCCGGCTTGCTGGGCAGTTCGTTGAAGATGCTGTATGCGAAGACCGACGGGTTGTTCTGCTGGGCGCGCATCAACCCGTCCAGCATGCTCAGGCCTCTGTCTCTCACCTTCTTTTGACCTAAGTAGGACTTACTCAGCTGATAGACGGGTATCTCTGACCAGACGACGATGCCGTTTTTATCTGCCAGCTCGATGAATCGTGGGTGGAATGGGTAGTGGGTGCGAGTGAAGTTTGCGCCCAGGTTCTTCAAGTGCCTGATATTGGAGACGTGGTGCCTTGTTGTAAGTGCTGCTCCGAAGCCCTCGGCATATTCGTGGATCGCCGCTCCGCGCAGGTTGACCTGTTTGCCGTTTAAAAGCAGGCGTCCACGGTTATTCACCTGCCATTTGCGGATTCCAAAACGGTATGTCAGGTTCTGTTCGGCCCTTTTGCCGGTTTCTCCGAGCTTGATCTTCGCTGTGTAGAGAGTCCCCTTACCGATGCTCCAAAGGCGTGGGTTGGGGACCTTAACCCTGGCTTGAATTGTCACGAACTTACGTGCTTCAACTCCCTTTTTGGGGAACTTGATCTTTCGCTTGAATCCGCCGGGCCCGGTGATCGTTCCTTGGAAGAGTCGCGCATCGTCATCGCGTGGCTGCTTGCGATCCGTGTAGTTGCGCACCGTCATCTTGACCACCACCGTTGCGGTGCACTTGGCACAAGGCAGGATTGGTCTTACCTGCACGTTTGTCGCATCGAGTCTGCCGACCTCGCGCAGGTATACCTCGCGATTGATTCCCCACCAGTTCCACCAACCGAGCTTGTCGCCACGGGGTATGTCGCCGAACTGGCGCCTGCTGTCAACCCGTACTACAAGGCGGTTGACACCGTTCTTTTTCAATTTCTGTGCGAAAAGCTCAAACGCGATGAAGTCGCCGCGATTCTGGCCGATCGGAGTTCCATTGATCCAGGCCTTCGTGTGATAGTTGACCGATTCGAACCTCAGAGCCCAGAGCTGCGCATTTGCCTTTTTCGGTGTACGGAAGTCGATCCTGTACCAACAGACTCCACCGGCGTAGCTCGCCTCGGAGTAGTCGTTTGCGTTGCAGGACTTGGGCACGGTGGTCTTTTGCCAATTCTCAAGGCCGGCTTGACGTTGCCAGAGGTTTGTCTTGCCGACGTCGAACGGGTCCATCCGTAAGTACCACTGGCCGCTTAGAAGGTAGCGCCCGTCCGGGCCGTTCTTATAGAGGGCCCTTTCCTTCGGTGCTGTTGCCCCAGTAGCCACAGCCGCCGACATCAGCAACGCTGCGCATAGAAGGACAAAAGGGATGGAGAGCTTCAGTGCTCTGGTCTGCATAAGTCGCATAGAGTAGCGATTAGAGTTTGGGAATTCATCATTATCAAAGGAACCAACACATAAACAGGAGGATTGTCTCGTGTCCGACGTAGTAATTTCTTCGGCCGTTCGTACGGCCATCGGCTCATATGGGAAGAGCCTCAAAGGGATCCCGCCAGCAGAGCTTGGTGCAACATGCGTCGCGGAGTCGTTGAAACGCGCCGGTCTTGAGGGCGAAAATGTCGATCAGGTCGTCTTCGGCAACGTCATCCATACCGAGACCAGGGATATGTACATGGCCAGGGTCGTTGGTGTGAACTCCGGCATACCGAAGGAGGTCCCTGCCCTTACGGTCAACCGACTCTGCGGTACCGGGTTGCAGGCGATCATCTCCGGTACTCAGGCGATCGCCACAGGTGACGCCGGCGTTGTCGTTGCCGGCGGCGCAGAATCGATGAGTCGTGGCCCATATTGGGATCCCAAGGCGAGGTGGGGCGCGCGCATGGGGGACTCGGCAATCATCGATCCGGTCGTCGGTGGTCTGACCGATCCGTTTGGCAACGGCCATATGGCATTAACAGCCGAGAACTTGGCTGAGTCGCATTCGATCTCCCGTGAAGCGCAGGATGAGTTTTCCGTAGAGAGCCATAGAAGGGCAGTCAAGGCTCAGGAAGAGGGGCTCTTTGACGACGAGATCGTACCCGTAGAGATCAAAGTCAAGCGTGAGACGAAGGAGTTCACGCGCGACGAGCACTTACGTCCGGATGCATCGATCGAGAAGATGGCGAAGCTTCCGCCGGTCTTTAAGAAGGACGGAACAGTAACCGCAGGTAATGCATCAGGCATGAACGACGCGGCATCCGCCCTTGTCCTGATGTCGAAAGATAGAGCTGGAGAGATCGGCGCACCGGTAAGAGCACGGATAATCGACTACGCATACTGTGGCGTCGATCCAAAGATCATGGGGATCGGCCCGGTTCCCGCGGTCAAGGAGGTGCTTAGCCGAAGCGGTGTAGGGCTCGATGAGATTGAAGTGATCGAGTTGAATGAGGCTTTTGCCGCGCAGGCCTTGGCGGTAATCCACGATCTGGAGCTGTCGCCCGAGAAGGTAAACCCGAACGGCGGTGCCGTTGCGCTTGGTCATCCTGTCTCTGCTACCGGGGCCATCTTGGTGACAAAGATCCTCTCCGAGATGGAGCGTAACGACTACAAGCTGGGTCTGGTGACGCTCTGCATCGGTGGTGGCCAGGGGATAGCGCTTCTGCTTGGACGCGACTGACGAGCAAGTCATCCTGAGCGAGTGATTTTATGTCACTCTGAGGGAGTGAAGCGACCGAAGAGTCTCGTAGGAGGAGTTATTTCCATCGAGACCCTTCGCTGACGCTCAGGGTGACATCCCTGCTCAGGGTGACATCCGCATCAGATCCTTCATCCATACCAACCTGCACTCAAGTCTTCCCACTCCGGATTGATTGATTCAATTAGAGCAATTTTTTTCGCTCGCGCTAATCCCTTAATCTGCTTCTCGCGAGTTATCGCCGCGTACACGTTTGAAGTTTCCTCAAAGTACACCAAGCGAGTAATCTTGTACTTTGTAGTAAACCCTGGTACCAGCTTATTCTTGTGCTCATGTACGCGGCGGAGAAGATTGCCAGTTACGCCTGTGTAAAGCGTAAGAGATCGGTTAGTCATCATGTAGACGCAGTAGCGACCGATAATTGACTACTGATAGCACTGAAAACTAGACACTTCGCTCACTAACGTTCGCTCAGTGTGACAAAAGCGACATGAATGTCATCCTGAGTCTCGCAGGGTCGAAGGATCTGATGCGAGACCCTTCGCTGGCGCTTAGGGTGACATCCAGATTCTTCGCTTCGCTCAGAATGACAGGTGCTCAGTGCACCGTCTCGCAGTCGGGCGAGACTGTGTCGAAGCGATCCTTGAATACGGTGTCGTTGCCTGGCCCGCAGTAGATCGTGTCGGGCTGGCCATCGATTGCGTTGACGCGGTCATTGCCGTGACCACCGTGGACGTCATCGATGCCCTTGCCCGGGAACAGTTTGTCGTTGCCGTCACCGCCCCAGAGGCTGTCGTTACCGCGGCTTCCTACAAGATAGTCGTCACCGAATCCACCGATCAGCTTGTCGTCTCCAAACTCTCCGAAGATCTGATCGTCACCGCCGAGGCCGTCTAGATAGTCATCGCCCTTTCCACCGGTGATGATGTCGTTGCGCTTGCTGCCTTTTATCCTGTCGTTTCTGTCGGTACCGACTTTTGGCTTTGTTTTGACCTCCCCTGGGTCGTCGGGGACATCAGGGCTGAAGACTATCTCCTCGCAGTTCACCATCTTGGTGCCGCGACCTATGCGATTCCCGTCGCCAACGTCAGCAAGGTCGCCTATGACAGTGTCGTAGCCTGGCCCGCAGTCGGCTAGCTTGTCACTGTGGCCTTTGCCCTCGATCTTGATATGGCTCGGTGTCGGGTCGACCATGTTGAGGATGTCGTCGCCACCTCCACCGTAGACGTAGTCCTGGCCGCTGTATCCGTAGAGGATGTCGTTACCACCGTCTCCAAATACACGATCGGGCCCTTTGCCGCCGTGGATCTCATCGTTTCCGTCATCGCCATGTACGACGTCCCTTGCTCCTCCTGCCCAGATCACGTCGTTGCCTGTGCCACCACTGATCTTCTCGGTTCCGGTCAGGCCGGATATAAAGTCGTCGCCGGGCCCGCCGAACAACTTATCCGGGCCGCGGTTGCCGTAGAGCTTGTCGTCGCCGATGCCGCCCCGGATCGTATCGTGACCAAAGGTTCCTCCATCTAGCGTGTCGTTGCCTGCACCACCGGTCACAGTGTCGTCACCGTCTCCACCATTTACGAAATCGTCGCCCGAGCCTCCCCAGATGGAGTCGTTTCCGGTACCGCCGAAAGCCTTGTCGTTGCCAGCACCTGCTCTTATCTTGTCGTTGCCTGTGCCGCCCTTCATAATGTCATTGCCGGGCCCACCGTAGAGAAAGTCAACAGAGCTGCCGCCGAGTAGCAGGTCGTTCCCGAAGCCGCCGTAGAGCCAGTCGCTGCTCCGGCGGCCGGTAATGAAGTCGTCACCACCACGACCTTTTAGGATATCCCTCGCCTTCGAGCCGTAGATCTTGTCTCCACCACTGTTACCACTGGCGTTGTTTCTGGTCTTCTTCGGCTTGACTCTGATCGTCAGTGCGTCTGCAACAATGGCTGTTGCTAAAGAGAATGACCCGAGTGCCAGTATCCCGGTAATCAAAAGTACAGCTCTTTTGTCAAACATTGAGAACATTTTTTCGTCTTTTAGGTTCCTTCCCACTTTTTAATAATTGGGTCATCTAATAAGGCAACCACTTGACACAGTGGGTATTACGTTTTTATCTTGCCTCAAGTCAACACTTGACCTCGAACTAACGCGCTTCTTGAATAGATGTTTACTGGGCGATTTTGTTACAGGTTAATTGCGATTTTCTTAGAAAATCGCATGAAAAACGGCTTGTTTGCCTGTGTTCTAGGGCAATGATCGCTTAGTTACTTAGCTGTGTACGTCTTCGCAGTCCGAATCGACAACGTCGAGGCGGTCCTTGAACACGGTGTCGAAGCCGGGCCCGCAGTGAATGACGTCGCGCCAGCCGTCGAGTGAGTTTATGCGGTCGTTGCCGTGGCCGCCGAATACCTCGTCGGAGTTTTTGCCGGGGAAGAGCCTGTCATCGCCATCGCCGCCTCTTAGCAAGTCATTGCCACGGCTACCTATGATGTAGTCGTTACCGTGATCGCCTAGCAGCTCATCGTTGCCTTTCTCGCCGAATATCTCGTCGTTACCACCGCGGCCATTTACGTAGTCATCGCCCTTGTTGGCGCTGATGATGTCACCCTTTCTGGTGCCGATGATCCTGTCGTCGCCCTTGGTGCCGATGATGCCTCTGGAATCGATCGCTCCTGGATCTTCCGGTACCTCGGTACCAAGAACCGTGATCTCGCAACCGATTAACGGTGTGTGTGCACCTATGGCCTGTCCATCTCCCAAGTCCGCTTTATCGCCGATAACAGTGTCGATACCCGGACCGCAATCCACACGACTATCGCTGTGGCCCTTGCCCTTGTCGATGATCCACGAGGGGTCCGGGTCCACGATGTTGATCAGATCGTCGCCGGGGCCTCCTTTAATTTTGTCCTGTCCGCTGTGGCCGTACATCTCGTCGTTTCCAGCACCACCGTCCATAATGTCGGGAGCTTTACCTCCATGCATAATGTCGTTGCCGTTGCCGCCCATCATGTCGTCTCTTGCTCCTCCACCCATCATCAGATCGTTTCCGTCACCGCCTCGCATCCTGTCTGTGCCCGTTAAGCCGGACATGACATCGTCTCCCGGGCCTCCTTCCATTTTGTCAGGTCCGCGATCTCCCTTCATAACATCGTCTCCCGGGCCGCCCACAAGGTAGGCGTGGCCGTATCCGTCAAAGATGAAGTCGTTACCGGCGCCGCCGAAGATACGGTCGTCGCCGTCCCCGCCGTCAATCCAATCGTCACCGGTCGCACCGTATATCGAGTCATCACCGGTACCGCCGTAGATCTGGTCGTTGCCAGTACCTGCCCTTATCTGGTCGTCTCCAGAGTCTCCTTTGAGCAGATCGTCCCCCGAGTTACCCCATATGAAATCGACTGCGCTACCTCCACGGATGCTGTCCTTGCCTGGTCCACCTGTAATTCTGTCCGAGCTTCCCCGACCGACTATCGTGTCACTACCACCACGGCCAAAAAGATAGTCCCGTGCCTTCGAGCCATATATATGGTCGGAACTACTTGTGCCGTACGCGTAGTTGTGCGTTTTCTTTGCTTTTACTCGAATCGTCTTTGCTTCGGTCAAGACGGGGAAAGAAAGAATCAATGCAGCCATTGTCAACATGCCGAAAAGCCACAGCACGCCCGTCCTGTCAAGTGCGGCTCGATATCTCACTTTGGGATCCTTCCCACCCGGGTATATGCGTCCAATACTTATATCGGCAGAATGTGGCTTTTATAAAGGAAAATAAGTTGGCAACGTTCAATTAGGGTCACGCATTCTCGATACCGAAGCTCTTCTAGGGCTATTTCTGGTCATACCCTGGTTCGCCCGGAAGAACGATACGTACCTTCTCATTTTCAACTACTGCTCTGGGCTGGACCGGCTCCATCGACCTGGTTGGAGCATCTTCTAACACCTCACTCATGGTTGAAAACCTGGCAAGATCCTCAAGCTGCTTGAGTGTTGGGAAGATCATCTTCATCTCGCCCGCTCGGTGCCGACCCAAGGCCTCTTGCGGTTGAAGCCAGCGTGCATCGACGATCTCTGTGTGATCGGGTTTGGGAGATGCCTCAGGCGGTGCGGGGGCAATATAGAAGCGGGCGTCAAACCGTACGCCAAGCTCAGCGGGTGTTATCCATCGAGCGAAAGGGATGAGGCTGTCCGTTCCGTCAAGCTCGATGCCGGTTTCTTCGGCAAGCTCTCTTAGCGCGGTGTTGCGATACTTAGTGTCGACCGATTCGCCGTCGTCGTCATCTGCCTCGACAAGACCTCCTGGAAAGACCCAGAAGCCAGGCAGATTACGTGAATCTGGGCTTCGCTGGCCCATTATTACTTGAAGTTTTTGCTCAGGCTTTGCATCGTCGTCGCGCAGTAGGATGGCTGCCGCGGCTTTACGTGGTTCTACTGCGTTGTCTTGGCTTGAGTCCGTGGGCACCTTTACGCTCAGTTCGTTCGCTTGGTTCCGCGCATGGTAGCTACGTCGTAGCTACCTCTGCCAATGGAGACAACTTTTCCGCTACCGAGTCGATCGAACTAGCTGTGATGTCCACTAACTTTTTCAGGTCGTTGTCGGCTATAGCTAGCGGGGGCATCAAAACCACGACATCGCCGAGCGGCCTGATAATCGCACCCTTCCCTCGGGCTTCGATCGCAACTTGGTGCCCCGTGCGAACACCTGGGTCGAACGGTTTCTCTCGCTCTGGGTCTTGAGCAAGCTCAATTCCAACCATAAAGCCGCACTGCCTTACCTCACTGACTATAGAGAGCTGGTCGAGTGGCTGTAGAAGCTCTGCCAAGAGCTCGATCTTGCCCTTCAGTTTCTCCAGGGTCGCCTCCTTATTAAAGAGGTCGAGACTCGCCAGGGCTGCGGCGCAGGCGAGAGGGTTTCCGGTGTAGGTGTGACCGTGGAAGAACGTACGAAATTCGTCGTGGTCGCCAAGGAAGCCCTCGAAGATCTCCTCAGTGGCGAGCGTTGCGGCCAATGGTAGATAACCACCGCTTATGCCCTTGGCTAAACAGAGAAGATCCGGTGCTACGTTTTCCTGCTCGCACGCGAACATAGTGCCGGTACGTCCGAACCCGGTTGCGACCTCGTCACAGATCAACAGAACGTTATGCCGATCGCAGAGTTCTCGGACTCGTGCAAGGTATCCAGGAGGATGCAGGAGCATCCCGGCCGCTCCTTGGACTAAAGGCTCTACGACTACTGCTGCGATCTCGTTCGAGTGGGATGAGAGAAGGCTCTCCATTTGATCGGCGTCTCCCGATCGCGCTTTGAATGTGTCGAAAAGTAGTGGCTTGTACAACGAGTGGAAAAGATCCATTCCTCCGGCTGAGACGGAGCCGAGCGTGTCTCCGTGGTAGGCGTCTTCAAGCGTAATGAAGCGCTGTTTTTTTGTGTACGACCCACCCTTCTGTTGCCAGAACTGAAAGGCGATCTTGATTGCTATCTCCACAGCAGTCGAACCGGAGTCTGAGTAGAAGACTCTTTTCAACCGTTCGGGTGTGATCTCGACAAGACGTTTGGCCAGCTCCACCGCCTTCGGATGGGTCAGGCCGAGCATCGTCGTATGTGCGACGCGATCGAGTTGGTCGCGTACGGCGGCGTCTATATATGGATGACGGTGGCCGTGGATGTTGCACCAGAGCGATGAGACGCCATCTATGTAGCGGTTGCCGGCAGCATCGGTCAGGGCCGTACCCTCTGCCGCGACGATTACAGGAGCACCTTCATTGTGCCAATCTCGCATCTGCGTGAATGGGTGCCAGATATGAGTCGCGTCGTCAGAGGCGATCCTGTCGCTGTCAAAGACCACAGTTGGATGCTAGCTTCCTTAGCGTGGGTGAAAAACGACCGATATCGCTCTATGCGCTGGTTTTCACAGTCGGTGCGGCAAGTCTTGGAGCAGAGATCGCAGCCGCAAGGCTGTTGGCCCCCTTTTTCGGCGCCTCTACGATCATCTGGGCCAACACAATCGGTGTCGTGCTCGTCTCACTCTCCATCGGCTACTGGCTGGGTGGACGTTTTGCCGATCGCCATCCGACCCGTGCAGGCCTATCGCTGCTCTGTCTAGTCGCTGCGCTGTTACTTGGCGCCATTCCTTTTATCGCGATCCCGTTCCTCGATATCTCGGTTGAGGCGTTGGATACCGTATCGGCAGGCGCTTTCATCGGCTCTCTTATCTCGGTGCTTGTTCTCGTTGCTCCACCCGTGATGCTGCTCGGTGCCGCTTCGCCGTATGCGATCAGGCTGATGACCGATACTGTTGAACAGGCAGGAACAGTTGCTGGGCGGATATACGCGATCTCCACTGCCGGTAGCCTGGTCGGCACATTTGCCGCGGCACTCCTTCTTATACCGTTGGTTGGCACGCGTCGCACCTTCTTGATCTTTGCACTGGCTCTGGCGGTTGCGGCTGTCGTCTGTTTAAAGCGCCGATATCTCGTGGCTCCCGTGGTATTGGCTGCTGCGATCGCCCTACCGGTCGGGATAGTCAAGGCTGGGTCGAACGGCCGGGTGATCTTCGAAACGGAGACTCCATATCAGTATGTGAGAGTTGTCGAGGATGGCAAGAGCCGCTATCTGGAGCTCAACGAGGGCAAGGCTGTCCACTCGCTCTACCGTAGGGGTAGTTTCCTGACGGGCGATTACTGGGATGCATTTCTGGTTATGCCGTTCGTCGCATCTACGCAACCTCCGGAAAACGTTGCGATACTCGGTAACGCTGCCGGGACGACAGCAAGAGCATACGGTCACTATTTTCCAGAGACCAGGATCGACGCTGTCGAGATCGATGCCGAGCTGACCAAGATCGGTCGTCGTTACTTCGATCTTAATAATCCACGGATGAGCGTCTACCACGAAGACGCCCGTCCTTTTTTGAGAAAGTCAAAGCGGGCTTACGACATGATCGCGCTCGACGCTTACAGGCAGCCATACATACCTTTCTATCTAACAACGCGAGAGTTTTTCAAACTGGTCGCTGATCACTTGACCGAACGTGGTCAAGTAATAGTCAACGTTGGTCATCCTGAAGGCAACGACGACCTGGAAGCCGTTATTGCGGCAACGGTGGCAGAAGTCTTTCCCAAGGTGGTGCGATATCCAGCAGAGCCGACCAACACAGTGCTAGTAGGGACATTCGGGAGGGCGAGTGGCTCCGATCTGCGCTCAAGGCTTGGGCGCCTTCCGAGTGACCTGGTACCTATCGCTCGCAGAGCAGCGAGGGAGATCGCTCCGGCAGCAACCGACGGTCATGTCTATACCGACGACAAGGCACCGGTCGAGTGGCTGATCGATAAGTCGATCGTCGAGTTCGCGGCACAGTCGGACTAGTTATTCAAAAAAGCAGAGACGCTAAAGGCGAGTCTTTCAATTGGTCGGTCAAGGTGGTGGGAGATGGGGCGGCGAGGACGTCTTCGGGCAACTCTGGAACACAGACTGTGTCAAACTTGCCTGCGCGTCTCACCGTCTCAAGGTTCGACCGCTCGATTTCGCTTGGGTCTTCCGGCCACGGTCCTACGACCACTGCACGCACGCCAATGCCAACGGCCTCGGCCGCCTCGACCGTTAGGAGAGTGTGGTTGATCGTCCCTAGGCCGGGCCTCGCAACTACTACGAGAGGTATGTGAAGATCCAGCACAAGATCACGGATCATGTAGCTTGCGGTGATAGGCACGAGTAGACCGCCGACTCCCTCACAGATGAAGATCTCCGACGAACATTGCAACGCCCGCGCTTTCTCGACGATCGATGCCGGCTCTATCTTTGTTCCATCTATTTGCGCCGCCAAGTGGGGCGAGGCCGCTCGTCGGAACCTGTACAGAGAGATCTCGTCGATCGATTGTGAAGAGTCTGCAGCGAGCCGCAGAAACTCGCCGTCGGAAAACAACCGGGTCTCATCGTCAAAGCCGGTCTCAACTGGCTTGAAAACCGACACATTCAAACCTCTTTTAGCTGCGGTTGCGGCCAGTAATCCGGCGACTACAGTCTTGCCCACACCGGTGCCGGTGCCGGTTATAAATAGGCCGCGCACTGGTTAGTCTTGGATACTCAAGCTGCTTCGCGCAGCTCTTGCACCTCATCGAAGCGGTCCTCGATGCTCTGAACGGTCGCAGGCTTTGATATGCCGATCTCTCTTGCTGCTGCCGTAATTGATTGTGCTGCATCTACCAGTTCTCGTTCTGTATTTAAGGCAGATACGGTGATGCGTAGTCTGCAGTTATTCTCTGTCACGGTTGGGGGACGGATCCCCTGGGCAAACACACCCTTTTCTAGCGCAGCTTCGCACAACTCCATAGTCTTGCCGGCCTCACCGATCAATAAAGGAACGATGTGCGTTTCGCCTGTACCAAGATCGAAGCCTTCGTTCATCAGCTCTTGCCTAAATGTGCGAGCGTTCTGTTTCAGTCGTCCGACTCTCTCGGGCTTCTCCCGCAAGATCTTCAACGATGCATGTGCCGCAGCGACCGAGGGTGGCGGCAGGGCGGTCGAGAAGATAAAAGAGCGGGCGCTGTTTACCAGATAGCGGTGGATATCTCTGTCACAGCAGGCAAAGGCACCGTAGCTTCCAAGGGCTTTGCCTAGCGTTCCAACCAACACGTCCACCTCGTCTACAAGACCAAGCTCGGCCGTAAGCCCCCGACCACCGGGGCCGAAAGTACCAACTGCGTGCGCTTCATCGACCATTACCCGGGCGTCGTAGATCTCCGCGATCTCCACGATCTCCTCGAGGGGAGCCAGGTCACCGTCCATAGAGAAGATTCCGTCAGTGACGATCAGGCTTCCGCGGCCTTCTGCTTGCTCGAGCCCCCATTCAAGGTGCTCCGTGTCGCGATGACGGTAAACGAATGTCTCAGCACTGGAGAGCCGGCAACCGTCAATTATGCTCGCGTGGTTTAACTCATCGGAAAAGACGACGTCCCCCTTTCTTGCAAGCGAGGAGATGATTCCGATGTTCGCAAGATAGCCGGAGCCGAATACGAGGCTTCTTCTGTACCCGAAAAACTCGGCCAGCGACTCTTCGAGGCGGCGGTGAACAGTCATGTTGCCTGAGACAAGCCTCGATGCTCCTGCACCCGCCCCGCATCTCAGAGCTGCGTTTGCAGCGGCACGTCTGACCTCTGGGTGGTTTGCAAGACCAAGATAGTTGTTCGAACAGAGAAGGAGTACCGGCTCGCCGTCCAGTAAGACTCGAGCTCCTTGGGGCCCACTTACAAGTCGCATCCGTCGAAAGAGGCCCAGACCTTTAAGCTCCTCCAACCTATCTTGTATGTCGTTCAAAGCTCCCTCCTTGCCGGCCGGTCGATACCGACCACACGCTCTACCCCACCACTGCTACCTGACCCTTTTTCTCGCCGTCCTTTGATTTTCTTGATACATCCAGGCCAAGACTTTTGAAGATGTCGATATCGTCTTCGATCCGCGACCCTTGGGTTGTCAAAAAGTCGCCTATCATGACGCCGTTCAACCCAGCCTTCACCGCCAACGGCTGCAGGTCACCGAGGTTTTCAACCCTGCCACCACAGAGCCTGAAAAGTGCTTCGGGCAATATCAATCTGAATATCGCTACCCATTTGACGGCCTCCCATGGGTCGATAGGGTCGCGGCTGCCGAATCTTGTTCCCGGCCTGGGGTTTAAGAGGTTGATCGGCACGCTGGTCGGATCTATCTCCGCAAGCTCGAACGCCATCTCGACGCGTTGGCGGCGGCTCTCGCCAAGGTTCAGGATTCCGCCGACGCAGGTCTCGAGCCCTGCCTCCTTTACAGCATCGATCGCTCTGATGCGACCTTCATATCTGACCGTCGTCGATACATGTGGGTAGTAGCTTTTCGACGTCTCGACATTGTGATGGAACCGTTTGACTCCCGCCTTCTTGAGTCGCTTTGCTTGATCTGGCGTCAGATGGCCGATCGATGCACAGCATTTCAAATCGGTCTTGGTATCCACCAGCTCGGCTGCTTCGAGCACCTTCTCAAAGTCGCGCCCACGCATACTCTGACCCTGTGAGACTATGCAAAATCTATGCGCTCCTCCATCTTCTGCAGCAAGAGCGTGATCCAAAATCTTGTCCGGTTCCAGCATTGCGTGTTTAGGTGTCTCGGCGTCTGCGAAGCGAGACTGTGCGCAGAAACCGCAGTCATGCGCGCAACCGCCGCTTTTTGCGTTGACGAGTGAGCAGAGGTCGGTGGAGGTGCCGTGGAACTCTTGTCGGACGGCCCAGGCGCGCTCAACAAGCTCCTCGATTTCGGCATGATCTTCCACCTCGCCAAGGGCGAGCGCTTCTTCAAAGGAAATCAAGGGTGGAATCAGTGTCCTCCAACTTGCTTGAACTTGAGTCTACGAGCGGTGTCGGACGCGAGTTACGGGCGCGCTATTCGCCCTTCCACTCCGGCTTTCGTTTTTCCGCAAAGGCGGTCACTCCTTCTCGGAAGTCTTGGGTCTCGAAACAGGAGCGACGCAGGGCGATCAGTTCGTCCTCTTGTGAGCCACCCAACCGCTCGAAGTCGGCCAACATCCTTATGATCTTTTTGTTCCCCTTCTGCGAGAGTGGGGCGTTGGCAGCGATCTCTTCGGCCAGCTTTATGACTACTCCTTCAAAGGCTTCCCTCTCTGTGACTCTGTTTACCAAGCCGATCTCTTGACCCCGTTCGGCGATCAACGGCTCGCCTGTGAAGAAGATCTCTTTGGTGTTCGGCACGCCGACGGCGTCTATGAACTTCTTCAATCCGGTGTGGCTGTAAATAAGCCCAAGCTTTGCAGGCGGCATGCCTAGCTTTACACCTTTTGCCGCCACTCTAAGATCACATGCAAGCGCGAGTTCCAACCCGCCTCCCAGCGCATGTCCGTTCACCGCGGCAATAGTGGGGTAGGGGAAGCTTTCAACTGCCTCGATGGCCTTCTGAAATGGATGGGCCACCAGTCGTTCCGCTTCCTCGGCGAAGCCGTCTATCGGAATGTCGCCTATGTCGTAGCCGGAGGAAAACATCTTTTCACGCCCCGTTATCACCAGACATCGGGTCGATATGCCCTCGTCGAGCTCTGCACAGATCTCAGCTATTGCATCGAGGATCGCGTGATCAAGCGCGTTACGCTTATCGACGTTGTTTATCGTCAGCCTCGCCACTGCTTCTGCGGGGCGATCAAGCAACAGCTTTCCGCTTGCGAGTTCTTTTTCCATCGTGGTCAACGGTCTAGGTTAATTGATTAATAAAAGGAGAGCTATTCGAGCACGACGAGGGTATCTCCCTCGCTTACCGCCTGACCCTCCTTCACCTTTATCTCTTTCACGGTTCCGGAGTCCTCGGCTTCTACCGGTATCTCCATCTTCATCGATTCGAGGATCACGACAGTGTCGCCGTCCTCTATAGAGGCGCCTGGCTCAACCTCTATCTTCCATACGGTTCCGGTTAAATGCGCGTCTATGTCTGGCACGTCCTATCCTCCTGTTGAAATGAACAACAGCGCAGAATACCGTCTAGAGATGTCGTTGAACACACATGTGATCATTACAGCTCGAAATGAGACCGATTCAGTCGGCGCGACGATCGATGCGCTATCTGCTGCGTTGCCCGGCGTAGATCTGGTAGTTGCCGACGATCATTCCATCGATAACACTGTGGCTGAGGCAGAAGCCCACGGCGCCAGGGTTGTTGATAACAGCTCAGGCCAAGGCAAAGGACAGGCCGCGACCGGTGCAGTGCGATCACTGTTAGATAGAGAAGATACCGGCGGAATGGTTCTTTTCTGCGATGCCGATCTTGGAAGCTCTGCAGAGCTTCTGACGAAGCTGCTCGAAGCGGTCGATGCCGGCGATGCAGATATCGCTGTCGCAAGATTTAAGAAGAAGATCGGTGGAGGTGTGGGTCTTGCACGCGGTTTTGCTGAATGGGCGATCAAAAGACTTACCGGAAAACAGCTCGACGCACCCATATCTGGACAACGGGCAGTGCGATCTGAGGTACTCAAAGATGTTTTACCGTTCGCTTCGGGTTTTGGCATGGAGATGGGGATGACGGTCGATGCTCTTCGGGCGGGGCACACGCTTATTGAGATTGAGATCGATCTAGAGCACCGCTCGACCGGTCGTAACCTACATGGGTTCCACCACCGCGCACGGCAGCTCAAGGACTTTCTCAGGGCGTACGCGTCCAGACGAAAAAAGGTCAAACCACAGGGGCACAGAAGCGGGTCTCGTAGCTAGCTTCGGATAGTGCCGCGAGCTACCGCCTCGGCATAGAAATTCCAAATCGTTGGAATTTCTTAGGGGTAGGTATGCCGCCAGTATGGGTTGGCTGCCTCTTGGCGGAAAGCACTTTTCGCGCCCGAAGAAGAGTCGATTCTCAGGTTCGAGATCGATCCGTCGTCGTTTTCCCAACGGTCGTGGAAGTAGTTGACGGCTTTGATGTCGGGAAAGTCGGTGCGGATCACACGGAAGAACTCGTGGATCCACTTGGCTTTTGACCCTAGTTTGCGGCACTCTGCGACACCGCCCTCTCCGATGTAGATCGGCTTCGATGGAGCCATCGCCTTTAGCTCTTTGTAGGCAGGGCCGATCAGCTCTTTCGGCTTGGTCCACTCTTCATCACATTCCTGGGCACCGTAGATGCTCATACCAACCCAGTCGATGTAGTCGTCGCCCGGATAGTAGTTAGCGAAGCTGTTCCAGCCGGTACCTGGGAAGCTAGGTACGTTCACGTGGAAACCGAAAGTTATGTTGTCGGCGCCCACCCTTCGTGCAATGCGTACCACTCGCCTGTAGGCAGCTGCGTAGCGCTCTGGGCCGTCGGGCTTCTTTGGACTGCCGAAATCGGTGCGTTTTCCACCACCGTTGTGTACCCCATCCCAGTCATTGAACCAGTTACCGTTCGGCTCGACGCCGAACTCGACGAAGATATCGCCGCCGACTTTTTTTGCCTGGCGCATCCATCGTTTGATGTATCCGTCCCACTTGCCGGCGATGATGCGACGAAGCTTGTAGCGGCTGTGACTTTTGTTCTGTTCGAATGTGGGCCACGGCGCCCAGTGAAAGTCCGGTAGCGCTCCTCGCGACTGTACGAGTCGCACCTGCCGCGTGGGGAACTTCTTGCGACCCCACCAGTTCGAGAAACGCACCCAGGCGAGCTTCTGCCCCGAAAGCGATTCGTAACGGTCCAATCTAGCTTTGGTGACCGTGTCTTCCTGCTCGCCGAACATCGCATAGGCACCTAGATAGGCACCTTGATTGGGAGGTTTAACCGGCCCCGCATAGGTCAATTGGCAGGAGGGAAAAAGAAAAGCAAGGCTGAGCAGCAAAAAATACCGGGCTCGAATTTGATGCCCTGAATAGAGGTATTTCTTCAGTCGTACAAATGATCCCATCGGTATCTACTGTACTCTGACTTAAACGGGCATTGGGACACAGATCGTGAAAATTGATAGATTCGGCGTCCTGAACAACACGTAACTACTTGAGAACATAAAGATTGGCGAGCGTGAGCGATTTCATCCTTTCGATAGATCAGGGCACGACGGGCACGACCTGCATGCTGTTCGACGGCGAGGGCAAGATCGCCGGCCGTGCGTACAGTGAGTTTGAGCAGCACTTTCCAAACCCAGGATGGGTCGAGCACGACCCAAGTGATATCTGGTCTATCACCTGTGGAGTTGCCGAGCAGTGCATAACGTCCGCAGACGCAACTACAAGAGACCTTAGTGCGATTGGAATAACGAACCAGCGTGAGACGGTGGTTGCCTGGGACCCTGATTCCGGCAAGCCACTTCACAGAGCCATCGTCTGGCAGGATCGCCGTACAGCGGACATATGCGATCAACTCAAGCGCGATGGCAAGCTCGACTTGGTACGCGAACGGACCGGCCTTGTAATCGACCCATACTTCTCAGGCACCAAGATCAAGTGGATGCTCGATAATGTTGAGGGTCTGCGCGAAAGGGCAGAGAACGGTCGGGCAGTATTCGGGACGATCGACTCTTGGTTGACCTTCAAAATGACCGGCAGGCACGTCACCGACTACTCGAACGCATCGAGAACGCTTCTTTTCAATATCCACGATCTTGAGTGGGACAGCGATCTGTGCGAGATGCTAGGTGTGCCTCAGCAGTCGTTACCCGAGCCACTGCCATCGGCTCATGTGTACGCTGAGACGGATCCCAAAGCGTTCCTTGGGGCAGAGATCGCTGTTGCCGGGATCGCAGGCGACCAGCAAGCCGCTCTGTTCGGTCAGGCCTGTCTTGAGCCTGGCCTCGGGAAAAACACTTATGGCACAGGCTCTTTCGTGCTTGAAAATATCGGTCCAAGCGTTCCCGAGCCTCGTGAAGGCCTGCTTTCGACAGTTGCCTGGGGCCTGGAAGATAGGGTGGACTACGCACTCGAGGCGAGTATCTTCGTAACTGGGGCCGCCGTGCAGTGGTTGAGAGACGGTCTGGGGGTAATAGAGTCGGCGGCGGAGACAGAAGAGCTTGCGCGGTCGCTCGAATCAAATGATGGCGTCTATTTTGTTCCGGCTCTCACCGGGCTGGGATCACCCCATTGGGATCCACATGCGCGGGGCACCATCGTCGGCCTAACCCGCGGTAGCGGACGAGCGCACCTGGCGCGCGCTGCGCTCGAAGCGATGGCGTACCAAACCTGTGATGCAGTTGAAGCGATGGAGTCGGCCTCAAACAAGAAACTGACCGAGCTACGTGTCGATGGAGGAGCAGTAGCAAACAGTTGGCTCATGCAGTTTCAGGCAGACACCCTTGGGGTGCCGGTGATCGTGCCGGAAGTGGCCGAAACCACGGCAGTCGGCGCTGCATATCTGGCTGGGCTAGCTATCGGGCAGTGGCAGCTGGATGAGGTCGGAGAGATGTGGCGCGAGGCGGCACGTTATGAGCCGGAGATGGGCTCCGATCAACGAGAGGAACTGCTCGGCCATTGGCGTCTAGCTCTGGATAGATCGAAAGGTTGGCTTAGGGCCTAGACCCTTTGACGCGTAACCGAACGGCTCCAGCGGGTTTATCTTATTTGATGCCTCTGGATCAACGACCTGCTGAGTACTTTACGCGATACCATGAGCGGTGCCAAACGCGCGATCCCGATTACGTTTACCGCTTGGTGCGAATGATTCTGACCGGGCCGCTGATTGCAGGATTCAGAGCAAGGTCGATAGATATCGAAAACGTACCGACGACCGGTCCAGTAATCATCGCACCGAACCATTTCAGCTTCTTTGACCACTTCCTGCTGGCTGTATATATGCCACGCGAGGTCCGCTTCATGGCTAAATCAGAACTTTTCAAATGGCCGCTCAAGTACATAATGTCACACGGAGGCTCATTCCCAGTGCTGCGCAAACGGCACGATCGGGAGGCGATCAAGACGGCCGAATCGATACTGGAGCGCGGGCAGATGCTGGCGATGTACGCCGAAGGCACCCGGTCACGTACGGGCAAGCTCGGAGAGCCGAAACGGGGCCTCGGGCGGATTGCCCTAGAGACCGGTGTCCCGGTCGTTCCGGTGGCGATTCATGGTACCGGCGAGGCGAAACGGATGAAGCATCTACGGCTACCGGCAAAGGTAACGATTCAGTACGCAGAACCGGTGACCTTCCCACGCAGTGAAAATGTGACCCCGGAGGTCGCGCTCGATGCATCAACTGAAGTGTTTGAGAAGATTAGGGCGATGTACGAGCGCCTCGACAGCGACGGACGCCGCGCGGTCATCCATGCCCACCGCACGGCTGCTGCTCACTCGTAGACGGACCCCAATTGGCTCCAGACCTCAGTGTCGTGGCTGGGGATGATCAAGGCATCTGGCCGCTGTTTCTCATAGAGCTGAAGCTCACGCAGCGAGACCATACAGCGGTGCTTGTCGGCTACCACGGCTGGTAGCTTGAGCTCGCGATAGTTTCGCTTGACAAAGGCGGCATCGCCGGCCATCAACACTTCTCCCTCTTTCAATTTAGCGATCACAGCCATATGCCCCATCGAGTGGCCGGGTGTGTAGCAGAGTCTTATCGAGCCATCGCCGAAGAGGTCGATCGAGCGGCCGAAGCTCGCATGCGAGCCAACGTCTTTATCGCTGAAACGAGCTTCCCGAAAGTCGAATGCGAAGTCAAAATGCCGGTGCACATAACCGCGCATCGTCGGTCGGCCACGGCTTGCGGATTGCCACTCTCCCTCGCCAACAACGAAGACGGCATGCGGGAACTGAGAGATTCCACTGGCGTGGTCCATGTGTAGGTGCGTCGTGATGACTACCTGTACCGATGAGGCGCTCGACCCAAGTGCCTCAAGTCGTTTGGGAACTGACTGCTCGGCCGACGCCCGAATATTGAACAGACGGGACATCGTACGGCCCAGGTTCTTAGACGGATCGATGCTGACCGTGTGGTGAAAGCCGGTGTCGACAAGGACCAGCCCGGCAGTTGGGTGTTCCAATAAAAAAGCTGGAACAGGTATCCAGCTCCACTTCTCCTTCGGAACGCCGATCCCGAAGCTGCGAAGCTTCCACAACTTGCTATCGGCTCGTACTCCGAAGTCCGGCGGGGCGAGAATCTCACCCGTCACCATCGGCCGTAGTTTGACGGTTGCGCCCTCGCTGCCGCCCGATAAGGGTGGGTGGAGAGCTCTCGGTTTTGCGTCGACACTCATCAGGCTAGTCCGGCCGGCGTTTTAGAAGCACTTTATTTATCGTTTTGGCGACCACCTCGTCGCGCTGGTTCGAGATCGTCAGATGGAACGTGGCAAGGCCGAGGTTCTCGTCGCGTTCCTCTTTTTCCTTCAGCTCCGATTCCACCTTGATCGTGTCGCCGATCTTTGTAGGCAGGAAGAAGCGGACCTTGTCCATTCCGTAGAAGGCGACGATCGGTCCAGGTGCAAGAGGCAACAGCCCGAACGCGTAAGAGAGCACCAGCATGCCGTGCGCGATCCGTTCCCCGAAGACCGAGTTCTTTGCCCACTCGATATCTGTGTGCAACGGATACCAGTCGCCTGTGAGGGCGGAGAAGTTGACCAAATCGGCCTCGGTGATCGTCCTTCCGGCGGTGGTATAGCTGTCTCCGATCTCGAGATCGTCGAAGTATCGGGCAAAATCGTCCACTTTTTTACTTTGCTTAACCTCTGTCACCACCACTCCCTCCTTTAAGAAGGGCCATCTGTATCGATCAGCCCTCTTCTTTCTTGTGAGCCGAACTGCCACCACTTCCATAGTGGCGCTTGTCCATCTCATCGAGCTTGACGATAACGTGGTCAACCTCGATAGACAGCGTTTCCGCAATACTCTTGGAGACGTTTTCTATCAACCTCTCCTTTAACTCGTCGCTGCGTCCCGTAAAGAGTGATATCTCAACGTAAGGCATGGCTTGTTAGGTGATCATGCCACCGAACTGACCGCCGGTGACGTTCAGAACTTGGCCGTGGACGTAGTTGGAGAGCCCTGAGGCTAAGAACAGCACAGGCCCCGCGGCTTCTTCCGGTTGTGCGGGTCGTCCCAGAGGAATGATCATCGCCGCCATCTGTCGCATCTGCTCCGGTATACCGATCTCGATCTCTGGGCCGCCTTCACCTGCCTCTATCTTCTCGCCCTTCTCCTTGGACTGGGTCAGACGCGTCTCTACAAAGCCAAAGGCAACCGCATTCACGTTAACCTTGAACTGGCCCCACTCCTTCGCGACCGTCTTTGTCAGGCCGGTGACACCTGCCTTTGCGGATGAGTAGTTCGCCTGGCCGGTGTTGCCCATCGTGCCCGATACTGAAGCGATATTGATTATCTTGCGAAAGACCTCTTTGCCTTCTGCTGCCTCCTTCTTTGCCGGCTCTCGCATGTGTGGCGCTGCTGCGCGGATCATGCGGAATGGCACCACGGTGTGGATGTCGAGCATTGCCTGAAACTGGTCGTCGCTCATCTTGTGCACCATGCCGTCCCACGTGTAGCCGGCGTTGTTGACGACGATGTCGAGCTTGCCGAAACTGTCAACGGCCTTCGCGACCAGATCGTCGCAGGCACCCTCCTTGGTCAGGTCGCCCGATACGGCGATCGTCTCCCCGTCGAGCTCGGAAGAGGTCTGCTCGGCGACATCGCCGTCGATGTCGTTGATAACTACCTGCGCGCCCTCCTGCAGGAAAAGTTCCGCGGTCGCCCGGCCGATGCCACGAGCCGAGCCCGTGATGATCGCTGTTTTACCGTCTAGAAGTCCCATCGTTGCTCCCTTGCGTTGTAAGAATCTTAAGGCGAGGGCAGCATACCTTCTTTTAGAGCCCAAGTTGCCCAGCGATTATCTCTTTCATGATCTCGTCGGTGCCGCCGCCAATGGGTCCGAGGCGGGTGTCGCGTAGGGCGCGCTCAATTCCGTACTCTTTCATGTAGCCGTATCCACCGAAGATCTGTACAGCTTCATCTGCGACTTCCAGGGCGGCGCGCTGGGTCATCAGCTTTGCCTCCGAGACCTCTCTGAGCGCATCTTGACCTGCAATCAACTGACGGAGGCAGTGGTAGGTCATCGCTCTGCCCACTTCGATCTTTGTCGACATCCAAGCAAACTTGTGACGGATCGCCTGGAAGTTGCCTATCTTGCGACCGAACGCCTCTCGCTCCTTTGCATAATCGAGGGTTATCTCAAACAACTTTTGCATTCCAGCGACTGCACCCAGAGCCATCAACAGACGCTCCCATTGGAAGTTGGCCATAATCTGGTAGAAGCCTTGGTTTTCTTCTCCTAAAAGGTTTTCTTCGGGCACCTCGACGTCCTGAAATGCCAGCTCTGCGGTGTCGGAGGCGTGCCAGCCGAGCTTCTCCAGCTTCCTGGTCACTGACACTCCGGGCATTTCACTTTCTAAAACAAAGAATGAAAGGCCTTGATGTCCGCCCTCCTTTGACGTTTTAACCGCGGTGACCAACAGGTCCGCACGAGCACCGTTAGTGATGAAGGTCTTGGAGCCGTTGACAATGTAGCCGCCGTTGACCCGCTCGGCCTTTGTGGCGATCGATGCGACATCCGAGCCTGCACCGGGCTCGGTGATCGCCAGTGCACAGATCTTCTCACCCTTGATAGCTGGCACCAGCCAGCGCTTTTTCTGGTCCTCGGTGCCGAACTTGTATATCGGTGGTGCGGCGATCCCGGTATGCGCACCAATTCCAGCCGCCACACCGCCGGAACCGCACCGTGCCATCTCCTCGACGAACACCGCATCGTGTACATAGTCGCCGCCCTGGCCGCCGTACTCCTCCGGGAACTTGAGGCCCAAGAAACCAAGCTCACCGATACGGGTGAAAAGCTCGTTCGGGAACCAGCGCTCATCCTCCCACTCTTGAACATGCGGTGAAATCTCCTTTTCAACGAAGGCACGAATACTTGAACGCAGATGCTCGTGTTCATCGGTAAATGGAGGTATCGCATTAGGCAAGGTTTGCATAATCTAATTGACCGTAATCCTCGCTGTTGCAGGTTTATTTGCCGGCGCATAAGGCCTCCATGCCTCTAGCCTAATTAGTACCAATGTATCGTATATTGCAGCCACCGACAATAGTGTTGACCGGGAAGCGTCAAGTCCACGCGTTGGCTCAGTAGTTTCTCTAAAAGGGGAACTGTCTTACTGATTGCTTACAACCCGTACGACCGTCCGATCAGATCGAGCATGATCTCGTCGGTGCCTGCGCCGATCCGATTCAGGCGCATGTCGCGCCAGGCGCGTTCCACTCCGTACTCCTTCATGTAGCCGTAGCCGCCGTGGATCTGAATCGCTTCGTTGCATACCTCCTCCGAGATCCGGGAGGCATACAACTTTGCCTGAGTGATCTCGCGGACCGGGTAGTCGTTGTTCTCATGGCGCCACGCGGTCGTATAGACCATTTGCCTGGCGACCTCGATCTTCATGCTCATCTCGGCGAACTTGTGGCGGATCGCCTGGAACTTGCCGATCGGCCTGCCGAAGGCCTCACGTTCTTTGGCGTATTCAAGCGTCCGCTCGAATACCCTCTGAGCACCGGCTACGCAAGCTGCAGCTGCGATCAGGCGCTCTCCTTGAAGTTCCCACATGATCTGGTAGAAGCCTTTACCCTCGTCTCCGAGTAGGTTCTCCGCTGGCACTCGCACATTTTCAAACGAGAGCTCCGCTGTGTCGGAGGCGTGCATACCAAGCTTTTCCAGTTTGCTGATGACGTTGTAACCTGGGCTGTCGCAGTCGACTACGAAGATCGAAAAACCGTCGTATCCTGCGTCAGGGTCGGTCTTGGTGACGAGCACAATAAAGTCGGCGCGTACGCCGTTGGTGATAAACGTCTTGGAGCCGTTTATCACGTATTCGTCTCCGTCGCGCTCGGCTCTTGTCTTGATCGCTGCGACGTCTGAGCCGGCACCCGGCTCGGTTATCCCCAGGCAGGCGATCTTCTCGCCCTTGATCGCCGGCACAAGATATTTCTGTTTTGTCTCTTCGGTGCCGAACTGCAGGATTGGAGGGGTTGCCATATCGGTGTGAACGGCAACGCCCATACCCGTTCCACCGCTGTTTGCATATGCCATCGCTTCTGCGCGCACCAGCGAGTAGTAGTAGTCGCCGCCTGAGCCGCCGTACTCCTCTGGAAAGCAGAGTCCAATAAAGCCAAGTTCTCCCATCCGCTTGATCACTGAGTCGGGGAAGGTTGTCTCTTCCCACTCGTCAGCATGCGGCGCGAGCTCCTTCTCTGCAAAGTCCTTTATCGTCTGACGCATCATGTCGTGTTCATCGGTGAAGATAAAGTGCTTTTTTTTGGTGGAAAAGTCCGGTTTGATCTCAGTTGACGCAGTGGCCATCTACTCCGCTCCTTACTTAGATATATACAAAAGCAGTAGCCGACAGATGCCGGTTACCACTTGACAACAGTGTGCTCTAGAACATATAAGAGTGTACTCACAAAGTAAACAGTAGAACTGACTACTTTCTAAATGGGATACAAAAACCTGCTCTACGAGGTAAATGACGGAGTTGCGACCGTCACGTTGAACCGTCCCGAGCAACGGAATTCACTGAACGCCGAGATGCTTGTTGAGCTGGTCGACGCGTTTGAGACTGTGCGTGACGACGATGAGGTCAAAGCAGCAGTTTTAACCGGTGCCGGCGAGAAGGTCTTCTGCGCAGGGGCGGATCTCGGAGGATTCGCGGTCGATACGCCACTAATACATAAACACTACGGCTCGGGCCTGTTTGTAAAGCTCTTCAAGACGATGTCGAACCTTGGTAAGCCGACCCTCGGCGCGGCAAATGGCCATGTGATCGCGGGAGGCATGGGACTGTGTATTAACTGTGATTTGGTCATCGCAAAAGAGGGCGTCTATTTCAGAACCCCAGAGATCAACGTCGGCATATTCCCCTTCATGATCATGTCGGTCCTCTACCGGAACGTGCCGCGCAAGAAGGTAAATGAGATGATGCTGATCGGGGACAAGATCCCAGCGGAAGATGCTGTTGAGTATGGGCTGATCAACAAGGTCGTACCGGCCGAAGAGTTTGACGATGCAGTCTTGGGGTGGGCCACAAAGCTCGCCTCGAAAAGCCCGGTGTTGATGCGTCTCGGGCGAGACGCAATGTATAGACAGCAGGACATGGCCTTCGAAGACGCTCTCGACTACTTGCACTCTCAACTGTCTCTTGCATTCTCGACCGAAGACATTGTCGAGGGCGTTCAGGCATTCTTTGAAAAACGTGACCCACAGTGGAAAGGGAGATAGCTATGAAGCCATTAAAAGCAGAGCGGGCACAGCCAGACCCAAAGCTAGACGGACTTGACAGCAAGATGGTCGAGGTAGTGAAGGATCTACACGAACGACGTGAGAAAAACCGTGCGGGCGGGGGTAAAGAGAAGATTGAGCTGCAGCACTCTCGCGACAAGCTGACCGCGCGTGAACGGTTAGACCTTCTGCTGGATGAGGGCACATTCGTAGAGCTCGGCATTCACGGCAAACCGCACTTCGCGATGCAGTTGATGCAGGGCAAAGAGGCTCCGGCCGACGGAGTCATCACCGGTTGGGGCAAGATCGACGGACGCATTGTCTGTGTGGTTGCCTACGACTTCACCGTGATGGCGGGGTCGATGGGCATGACCGGCGAGATGAAGGTGACCCGGTTACGCGAGATGTCGCTACAGAAGAGGATCCCGTTCATATGGCTTCTCGACTCTGCAGGCGCTCGCATTCAAGAGGCCGTCGGATCGCTTTTTGCCGGTTCTGGGTGGCTTTTCCAAGAAGAGGTTGTCATGAGTGGAGTCATGCCGCTGATCGCTGCGATGCTGGGACCGTGCTCGGCAGGCACCGCCTACATCCCGGCTCTATCCGACTTCGTGCCGATGGTCAGCGGACGCGGGTCGCTGGCGCTAGCCGGGCCACATGTAGTGAAGGCCGTTACAGGTGAGGACGTGTCACAAGAGGAGCTGGGCGGTGCGAAGGTCCACTGTCGCCAGTCCGGCGTGGGAGACCTTGAGGTCGATTCCGACGAGGAGTGCATCGAGAAGGTGAAGGAGTACCTCTCGTACTTCCCTCAGAACTGCGAGGAAAAGCCTCCGATTAAGGAGACGGATGATCCCGTGGATCGCATGGATAATGAGCTGATAGAGATCGTGCCCGACTCACCTAGGAAGCCCTACGACATGTACGAGATCATCAAGCGAATCGTCGATGATGGCGAGTACCTTGACATAAAGCCCAAATGGGCCAAGACGATCATCACCTGCCTGGCCCGATTCGGCGGCAGGCCCGTCGGAATCGTAGCCAGCCAGCCCAAGGTGATGGCTGGGATTCTGGACAACGACTCAGCAGATAAAGCGTCTCGATTCATCAATCTCTGCGATGCGTTCAACATACCGCTTGTCTTCCTGCAGGACGTACCGGGCTTTATGGTCGGCAGCAAAGTGGAGAAGGAAGGCATCATCCGCCACGGTGCAAAGATGCTCTACGCAGTGTCGCGCGCGACCGTGCCAAAGATAACCGTGATCGTCCGGAAGGCATACGGCGCCGGATACTTTGTCATGTGCGGCAAGGCATACGAGCCGGACCTAATAGTCGGATGGCCGACGGCGGAGATCTCTGTGATGGGGCCGGAGGGAGCGGTCAACATCATCTTCCGCAAGCAGATAGAGGAGGCGGAAGATCCAGACAAGACCCGATCGGAGTTCGAGGACAATATCCGTAAAGAGATCAATCCATATATCGCAGCAGGCAATGCGATGATCGATGACATAATCGACCCGCGTGAGACGAGGCCAACAATTATCAGGGGCCTCGAGATGTCCGCAGACAAGCACGTTGAGCGGCCCTACAA